>Ga0315914_1007579_pt1 | contig 14964 bp, 9 predicted proteins | sample MpolenodulesMG_FD_203920 | JGI IMG/M metagenome (GOLD analysis project Ga0315914, IMG submission 203920) | Medicago polymorpha root nodule microbial communities from Los Angeles, California, United States - elongated nodules | ecosystem: Host-associated > Plants > Roots > Nodule | place: USA... | reverse complement strand
AACAAACAAAAAAAAAACAAAATATATATATATATATATATATATATATATATATATATATATATATATATATATATCAAGCATTATATACCTTCCCAAAGTTGAACTTAGTAAATCATAATGAGAATTGGTAGCAATTTCAAGTTCAAGAGATGTAGGGCGGGGTCCATGAGAATGTGCTCCCAAGTATACAATGTAACACTGTACAAAAAGACCAACAGTTGGTGAAATGTCACAAATGATGGGAATTTAGCAATACAATTGCAAAATCATCATGATATATAGTTTGAAAGAAGAAACATTTATTAATCAAAACAAGCCTACCTTTTTGGTGCCATGGACGGCTTCTAGCAAGAACATGAAAAGGAAAAGTAACGAAACCATTGTGTGAAGAGAAAATAGGGAGCCACTCATTTCTTTCAAGTACTTGGAGTTGGTCTTCACTTCAGGAACTTCATCTACCTAGTACCCTACATATATAGTTCTTCTCCCTCTCTTTTTTTGTGAATAATATAGCATGTGTTGTTACTTCTCAATTGGCCCATGGAGAAAGTGCTTGACATAGCTTTTGCTTTTCAAAAAATATATATATATGGGAGACATCTTAGTCTTTTCCTTTTGCTTTTAAGTCTTTTTTAATTATTTGGGTAAAAGCGTAATCCACATATATGTAATAAAATATTTTCAACGATCTTCTTGAGATTATATTTGGATGACATAACCCTAGAAAAAGTTTGTTGATGATATCATGAAATAATTTTTTTATTTATTTTGAAAGGGTTGATGATATCATGATTGGAGTGTTTGTAGTTGGATTGGATCAATTTCGAAGTAAAAAAATCATCTAATAAAAAGCATTAAAATAGTATGCGTTCCGTTAGGTTTGGATGCATTTCTCTGAAAAAAAAAACCATTTCATTAAATGGGGTTTCGATGAAGTTGATTTATTAGCTTTTTTTTTAGGTAGGCTTGTTTTAGTAAGAAAAATCTCTCTTTCTATTAAAGCTAGTTTTTATTTTTTTTCACTACCAAAAAAAAAGCTAGCTTTTTTTAGTAGGAAAAATCTCTCTTTAAAAAACCATATTAATCAAAACCATCCTGATATGAATTTTTTTGACTATTTAACTATATATTATATCATATCTTAATGGTTTAATCGGTCTTTTGATCCTCTAACTAATTTTCAGTTTACATTTTGGTCCCATAACTCGTAAAACCCACATTTTGGTCCTCTTGATTTTGCTCCGTCAGTCAAAAACGTCCTTGACTGTTAACTTGGAAAATGTTAAATAGTGCCTTTGGAGCAATGGTTAAGACGATAAAAATAGAAACATTGCATTGAAAAATGGTGAAAAGTAAAACATTTAACTTTTAAAAGTCAAAACATTGTTGAATTCAATGTAAATATACTATTTTTGGTTTCATTAACCATTGCCCCGAGGGTACCGGTTAGCAAGACCCTAACTTTAAATGTCTAAAGTGGAACACAAATAATGGTTGCCCACCATAAACCTTATTAATTCTTTTAATTTTAACCGTTCGATCTTTTATATCAAAAAGTGAATGTTGGATCATGAAGGTTCATTGTATCTTATGGTATACCATCAATACTTAATTTTTTTTTGCCAATTTCTTCTTCCTTCTTCCAGCTATTCGCTCAAACCTCTTATGTTCCCTCCTTCTATTCACCCCTTTGCAACCACAAGTCAACAACAACCTCGTCCTTCTCTTCCTCCACTCTCTTTTATCAATTTTTTCTGAAATTACTATACTAGTACGAGGAACAAAAGAAACACAGACACCAACGTTAATAAAGGAAAGTGAGAGGACTCAAGAAAACAAGGGAGGGCGCACCAACACAGTCCCAAAACAGAACCATACAGTACCCTAGCAAGCTTGGATCAAAGTTTTATGACTTCTTATGGAAATCCAAATCAAAATCATGATGTCCTCCTCCAATCTCACGTTTCAACAACAACAACCTCATCACTGTCTCTTTAAAATGCCCCAATTTTTATTGAACCCTAATTTTTCTTTATTTTCCAAATCCGAATTCTGGGTAGATGATGTTGTTGTTGAATTGATGACCAAATTTTGAGTATATGGTGATGATGTTTTTTCTATGGATTTTGTTGTTGGGATCAGATAGAGAAAAGAGAGATTTTTATTTATGTTGTTATTGCTGTTTCAAAGGAGAAGGAGGGAACATAAGAGAGAAGAGTGATTGAGGAGGTTGGAGGAAGAGAAGGGAAAAAAGATTCAATTGAAAAAAGAAGGAGGAAGCAGGAACATGAAATCCATTGATGTTGTTGTTCTTGTCGTGAGAGAGAGAGAGAAAAAGAGTTTCTTTTGTTTTTGAAAATGAGAAAAATAGAAATAAAAAGAAAAGAATAATGATAAAAGTTAGTTTAATTTTTTTGTCTTTTGGGTTTTTCTTGGATTTTTTATGAAGAAATTGACAAAAAAAATTAACTATTGATGATATACCATAAAATACAATGGACCTTCATGATCCAACATTCACTTTTTGATAAAAAAAAATTGAACGGTTAAAATTAAAAGAATTAATAAGGTCTGTGGCAGATCAACATTGTTTGTGTTCCACTTTAGATATTTAAAGTTAAAGTTAACGGTCAATGACTTTTTTGACTGACGGAGCAAAACTAAGGGAACCAAAATGTTGGTTTTACGAGTTATGAGACCAAAATGTAAACTCAAAATTAATTTTATCTTGGAGTTTACAATTCTAGCTTAATTTTATCCTATCTTAATTCTAGCTTATAATATTACAATTAAATATGCGAAAAGTAATGTACATTAATAAACTTAAGTTGTTGAAAAGGTTAACAAATTATAATTTAATTCAAAATAAAAATATAGAATAATAATATTAGTAATAAATAAATAATATTATTTGTATTTATTTAAGTAGGTCGGTCTTATAGACCTAAAATGTTTTATTACGGCTTATGTCCCGATCTTTTTAGCTAAAAAGGTTTCTAAAAGAGCCCAAGTCTTCTCTACTTAAGAAAAAAAGCATGGTTTGACCTGATCTGTTGTACGCTAGGCCGTAGGTCCATGTAGGTCGGTCTGACCTATTCCCATCTCAATTTTAATTTAGAGAAAAATTGCAATTTTGACGTGTGATAATTTTAATGAGATCAAAAGAGTCAAAACATGCTATTTTCTTTATATATAGTATAGATTACATTAGACAACAAATCCTCAATACCAATTTGATCGCACTTTGAGGTAACATGACAAGAAAACTAACATTATATATATTTTATATATATATATATATTGCGCATTTGAAAATTTATTTTACTTCTTCTGAATGATGCTTTTAAATTGATCTTTAAACCTAATTTCTGACTTCGATCATGATTGAGATTGAAATCAAAATTAAAATTGTAGCAAATTCATTTTTCATTTGGAATCAATCAACTTTTGATGTATAAACGAATTTAACTTTAACTTTTATTTTAATATGTTCACTTTTTACGCAATACTTTTTTCTTTCTTTCTGTTTCCATATAATGGAAAGAAGAAAAAAAACAAGAGAGAAACTAAGCTTACGGATGAGCAACGTCTACAATATCAGCTATTGATACGAGTCTGAGTTTCGGAGAACATCTATTCCAAATTCTCTTAAAAAAAAAAAAAAAAAACTATTCCAAATCTTTAAAGTATCACTGAAGAAGCTCTATTCTTCGTAAGCCCAACCGACATATTTATTTTCCTCTATAAAAGTATATTTTATGTTAAATATGTAGAAAGTTGCTCTTACTGTACTAAAAATATGTGCATGGTAGGTACGAATAATTTAGTATATAAGGCATTTTGCTTTATATCTTTTTCTTTTTTTGTTTACACTTTATATCTTATCTTAATGTTCATAGCATGCTTTAATGTTCCAAATTCCAATCATGAAATCATTTTGCTGATAATATATAAACAAGTGTGTTGCTAACCGATATCCTAAAGACAATAGTTAAGGATTTTATTAATAGAAACTTTATCTTGGAAATATAAGGCTTTACTTTTTTCTTAGCAATGATTACACCATTTTTCGATACAAACTTACTTATTTTAATACTTTAGTCAGTGCCCCAAGGACAACAGTTAGCATTTCCCTATAAACAATCATAAAATTTTGATTCTTAGTTGGGAAATTCTGAACTAATTATTTTTTCTTGAGGAAATTAAATCAATCAGCTTTTGTTTTGCAAAAGAGCTCCTTTGTTACCGTAAAGGATATTCCAATATAGATAAGTTTATGTTCTCTTAATGTAGAAACAAATTTAGCTTTTACTTCTTTTTTTTTTACCCTTTTTTTTAATATATTCACTTGACTACTTATGCAAATAAATACTCCCTCTGTCCCTATATCTAAGTCTCATTTAACTTTATTTTTGTCCCTAAATGTAAACCCTCTTTCAAATTACTAGATGCATTTACTTTTTTTTCCTAAACATACCCCTAATTAATACTAATAACTTGTCTTGAAATATGAAAAGTCAAATTTAATATACATATAAACAAATGACAATTTGGTAATATTAACACACAAAACATATATATTAATTATACTAACAACATTTCTTAAGAAGTGTGAAAAATGCAATGGGTGCCTACATTAAAAGACGGAGGGAGTATAAACTTTCTCTTACTTTTCTCGAAATGTGTGCATGGTAGGTACGAATAATTTTAGTATTTTATTTACAAATAAAAATATTATATTTCTTCGACAACTAAAAACTTGTTAAATATGTTTTTGATCCATATAAATATATCCACTTTTCATTTTAGTCCATTTAAAAATTTCTTTAACTTTTAATCCCTCAAAAGTTTATCATTTTTACTTTTGGTCCATACTTTTAAATAAAAACATATTTAAAATTCATATTTTTGAATAAAATTTTGCTGATACATTAAAAAATATTGGAGTGTTTGTAGTAGATTTGGATCAATTTCAAAGTAAAAAAGTCATCTAATAAAAAATATTAAAATAGCATGCGGTTCCGTTAGGTTTGGGGTGTTTCACTAGAAAAAAGCATTTGATAAAATGAGGTTTTGATGAAGTTGATTTATTCACTTTTTGTTTGGTAGATTGATTTATTTGTCTTTGTATATTAAGTTCAGATACTTGATACAATACGACATTGATACATAATTTTTTAAAAATTCAAGATACGATACCGTCAGGATACTTTAATAAAAAATTAAATTTAAACTACACATTAAAACTCAATATATAAACTTTGACTAAAACTCAAAAGCAAAAAAAAATAAAAAAGCACAAAATTTAAACAAAACATACATAAAACAAAAATAAGACACAACAATGAAATTGCATGACAATCAACAATAATAGCGTTCTTCCTTAAAAAAACAATAATAACGTTCTTTGTTTTTGAACAAGAATAACAACGTTCTTATAACAACAAAAAGAGACAAAACAGACAGTGGACAACAAAATAATTATAAATATAAGTAATATTGATAATAATTAGAGTGACAATTAGTCAATTACATTCTTTCAAAAAAAAATAGTCAATTACATATATGATATATCACAAAAAAAAACCTCATTACTTAATCAAGTACACATTGTTGGTGTAAGCCTCAGAGGCCAATAATTTATGTTAAACTTATGTTATGTATCATGACTTTTATTATTAAATAATATATGGTACTTTTTGTTATATTTGTTGTAATGTTAATAAAGTCCCTAAAATAGATAGTTCATGTAATGTTATATTAAGTGTGACTTAATCGTGAGATTACATTAACATAAATAACACTATTATTAAATATATATGTACAAGCTTTAGTATAAATTGGGATAATAATAAAGCGCCGAGACTATTATGTATGTAGACTGATGACCACATCTCATGGGTCATGGATATGAGATATTAAGTCTATACATAGGTATAAACATTAGGAGTAATATTTATACTGGATTGACCCACCGTGAGAATACTACATAGTATGTTATGAAAATGTCATAAGATATTCTCATAGTGATAATGGTGTATATCACTGCTAGACCTGAAACCACTATGGTCCCTAGATGTGGACTCAAATGCTTTATTACTATTCTAACGTTGTGTGTAAAAGGATAACCATAACATTGACTAATGGATACTTGATGAATCATGCTGAGGGACATGAGTGTCTTAGATGAGATTTTTCCCTCCTCATAACAGGAGATATATCTTTAGGCCTCTTGCTGAAATATGATTGTAAAATTGCATGGTCATGCCGAATCAAGTCAATATGAGATATTGGACTTGTTCGTTATTTAGTGTATTTTGGGATCAAGAAATATAAATATTGATCTATACAAGGGGTGACAAAATCTATGCCTTGTGATCAATATAGATATGAGAACAAAGGAGTAATTGTACACATGAATATTATCATGGAAAAAGTTTCGTCGGATCACTTGACATTCTTGTCACTTGGGTAGCAATGATGTATTGGTAGATACCGCTCATTGTTTATAATATTAAATATTAGATTTAATATTATTGTCAACGTGACTAGAACCTATGGGGTCACACACAAAAGAACGGTCTAAAGAGAAATATAAGTAAGACTTATATGATGGGTGCGTTTAGCAAATAGCACTAATTAGTTAGCAAAAGACTAAACTCGTTAATGGGATTATGGAAGTCCAATAGTGTCTTCTGACTTGCAGAGCACACTAAGAGTTCTATAAATAAAACCCTTGTGCTGAAGTCTTGGTTACACGTTTTAGAAACCCTAATTCTCCAAACCTCTAATCGCTTGGCTAGCACCGGGAATTGGAGGAGTACTGTTCGTGTGGACTAGTAGAGGCTCTGCTATTTGTTTTGCTTTGTGATCGAGATTTTTCCTGCACTTTGAGGTAACATTCATTCATTTATGCATGTCAAATTCGTGATGATCCAAGGAAAGAAAATCGATTTTTTTATTCCACTGCATGTTTATGCATTCGATTTTCCTTCACGCATATCCCAAAAATAACATAAACAACACGTATCCAGTAACATCCCAGACTGCTTTCAGAATTGCCGACTGACCCCACAAACCAACACGAATCTTTTCAACGTGTTTTGTCCTCACTCGCATACTGGGAAACTTCCTAGTAGGTCACCCATCCCAAAATTGCTCCAAGTCAAGCACGCTTAACTGTGAAGTTCTTATGGAATGAGCTACCGAAAAGAAGATGCATCTTGTTGATATAGGTAGCACCAAACAATTCTTATAAGCCTTCCTTCAACCATGCAGTCCCATACCTGCACCTCCTCAGGATCCCTCTTATTCCAATGTGATTCAGTTTTGCCTAGAAGCATGCCAGGAGCCGTACCACTCCCCGCCCTCATCAGCCTCGGGCGTTACATACCCACCAAGCGGAGGCATTGCATGTCCACCAGCTTTCGCTTGGTTCGTCCTCGATCCACATCGTACTAGGAGAGGTCTGCTCTGATACCATTTATAACATCCCAGACTGCTTTCAGAATTGCCGACTGGCCCCACAAACCAACACGAGTCTTTTCAGAGTGTTTTGTCCTCACTCGCACGCTTACCGGGAAACTTCCCAGTAGGTCACCCATCCCAAAATTGCTCCAAATCAAGCACGCTTAATTGTGAAGTTCTTATGGAATGAGCTACCGAAAAGAAGATGCATCTTGTTGATATAGGTAGTACCAAACAATTCTTATAAGCCTTCCTTGAACCATGCAGTCCCATGCCTGCACCGCCTCAGGATCCCTCTTATTCCGATGTGATTCAGTTTTGCATAGAAGCATGCCAAGAGCCGGACCACTCCCTGTCCTCATCAGCCTTGGGCGTTACATGCCCACCAAGCGGAGGCGTTACATATCCCACGCGTATATGTTTTTCACCGCATATCCCTCGCTTATCCCCAATGTATCTGAAAAGTATCGGATAATTATTTTAAAAAATAAAATAAAATTTGATCTCTGGATACTCTTCCAATACGTATTGGGGGCGTATCAACAGGTATTAGTGCAAGATACATATCGAATACCGATACGTCATCCATTTCGAAGTATCTTGACTTCAGAAGTCTTTGTCGTTGCAGAAATATTTTTACTAAGCTTAATTTTTTTTTAGTCCTCCTATTATTACTCGATTATGAATTTAGTCCCCCGACCCCCCTTCTTTTAATATGTTATATTTTGGTCTCCAAGTTTTGAATTGTTTGTCATTTCCCCATATTTTGGTGATGTGGCAAAGAAACCGTCGATATGTGAAAATTCAGCTGTATTTAATTTTATCCATGTCATTATATATATTTCATCTGTTTCAAAATATAAGTAAAAATTATGTAGTTGGTCATAGTTTTGTTCTATATACATCAACTTTCTTTGTTGTTGCAAGTATATTCATATTAAGCTTAATTTGTTTTTAGTCCTCCTATTATTACTCGCTTATGAATTTAGTCCTTTTTTTAATTTGTTATATCTTGGTCTCCAAATTTTAAATTGTAGTCATTTCCCCCACATATTTTGGTGACGTGGCAAAGAAACCGTCGATGTGTGAAAATTCAGTTGCATTCAATTTTATCCATGTCATTTTATATATATTTCATCTGTTTCAAAAATATAAGTAAAAATTATGTAGTTGGTCTCATTCTTAAAAAAAAAAAAATGTAGTTGGTCTCAATTTTGTTTTATATACATTTTTTCGGGTCTTGCTAACCTGTGTCTTAGAGACATTGGTTAAAGAATCCATAAATAAAAGTTTTGTTTTAAAAATATCAATTGTTACTTTTGATCAAATAATAATCACACCATATTTTTCTGTAAATACTTACTTATTTTAATTGTTTAACCAATATTTCTAAGACACTCATTTACATTCTCCTTATGATTTTTTTTTTGGCTATGCAGCATAGTGATTAGTGAATATAAATGGGATGGCCAAATTTAATAAACATGCGGGGGATGTTTATAATTTACATACCAATTGAACTAAACTCACGTAAACCTTGTAGCATTAAATGACATTTAATAAAGTTGATTAAATGACTTCCTTCAGATAGTAAGTGTTGCTCTAAATAATTGAGACACAATAATGATCAAGACTATAGCCTTCAATAAGTGATAGATACTCTTCATATCATAGTGTAAGTATCTAAGTATCAGATGCATCGTGTACTTTGTGTCGGTCAATAGGCCATAGAGACCATATGAAGTAAAGCTTTAGGTACCATATATATGAAGCATACTTTGTATAAACAAATTTTTAAATTTAAGATATGATACAATCGAGACATTTTAATAAAAAATTAAATTGAAAATAAAATATCTAAATGCACAATATATAAATATAAATAATTTTGATAATAGAGAAAGTGACGATTAGTCTATAAAAAAAGTATATCATTATTTAGTCAATTACATACTCCCTCCAAGATGAATTATAAACTAAAAAGGTAAATGAAAAGTTGATGTATGCTGATTAACTTTTTAAGCACATACATTGATTTTTCAACTATCACTTTTGCTTACATTTCATTATGGAGGAAGTATATATTAGAAAGAGAACATTATTGCTTTAAACTATATCTAAAAAAGAACACCATTATCTAACATATATATTATAATGTTTTTCATTTTTTGATTTTTTTAAAGAAAAAAGTAAATTAAAAAAAAAAAAAATCATGTTTCCTCTTCTTTTTTTTAAAGAAAAAACTTCAAACAAAACAATAGAAAAATCACGTATCTCACGCATATCGGTTCCCACCACTGTATCACTCGCGTATTCTGAAAATATTTGCAATGTATCGAACAATTTTTTATTTATTTTTTAAAGTAAAATCTATTCACTAATTACTCGTATGATACGTAACAAGATGTATCAAACAAATATCAGTGCAAGATACATATCAGATATCGATAGTTCATCAATTTTAAAGTATTTGGACTTCATGTACTAGGCACGTTATGTGCAATTAGTCAACAGATCCTAAGTACCAGATTATCCCAACTTTGAGGTAAAATTACAAGAAAACTAACATGATTAATTTCTTTTGTATATATTGTGCTTTTTAAATTTATTTTTCCTCACTAAATTATGGTTTTGAAATTGGTCTAACAAGATTCGTATTCTCATTTTGAGGTTTAGGTTTGAGTGCTAGGAACAATACTGCGAGAGAAAGAAAAATGCGATCTGATGAACAGTACCGCGTCGAGAGAAGATGCACAGTACCCCGATCTGGTCGCCCTAAAACTCCACCATTGGGTCGGCACCTTCAACGGTCTCCTCTCCTCCGTCGATCGCGCGTTTGGTCGATTTAACAGTGGTAAGGTTTTCAATCTTTTTGGGTTTTCCAGTTCTGTTTTCTGATCGTTCCTGGCTTCCTCGATCTGCTTTCTCTGTCAAATTGTGTGGTTGATTTTGACTCTGGTTGTTGTGAATTTGTAATCTGTTTTAATCACTCGTTTATGGGTTTGAAGTGACCTAAGTTTCTGGAATTTTTTCGGACATGGAAGAACAATTATGCTTCTCAGGTTCTCTTTTGAGTGTTAGTGAACTTGCTGGGATGCCTTTGTGTGTGTCTCAGCATGAAGCTTCCAACTTAACAAATGTTGTTTCTGATTTGGCTTCTAGTGGAATGGTTGTCGATAAGTCGGGTGCTAGCTTGGTTCCCAAAGCAATCAATTCTATTGGTGGTGTTGATACAATTGCAGCTAAAAACTTCATCGCACAATCTAAGTTATCCTTCGCTCAAGCAGTGAGTAACAACACAAATTTCACAGTCACCGATTTACCTCAGTCATGTATGAAAGGTGACTCAACTTCAATCAAAATCTCCGAGAATGAATACACCAAGGGAGTTGAAGAATGCAAAAGTATCCTCTTTGGGAGGTTGATTTTGAAGAAAGGAGAGAAAGCTCCAACAGCAAAGCAACTTCATGAAACCTTGGTTCCTCTTTGGAAAATCAAGAATTGGAAGATTTCTCCCATGGGCAAAGGTTTCTTCGAATTTGAATTCTCAACTATAGAGGAAATGCGCTCCATTTGGTCGACGGGTTCCTGTAATCTCAAATTTGGAATCCTTCGCTTGTCGCAATGGGTTCCTGACTTCTGCCCCGGCGCTCAGAAACAATCTAATGCCCAGGTTTGGATTCGTTTCTCTGATCTCCCTCATGAATATTGGAGAGAAAAAACTTTAATTGAAATTGCTTGTGTTGTTGGTATGCTTATAACTTTAGATGAACCTACTAGACATAGAGTATTTGGTCACTATGCAAGGCTGCTTGTTGATATTGATTTATCAAAACCTCTTCATAACAATATTTTAGTTGAGAGGGAAGGGTTTGCATTTCATGTTGATGTTGTCTATGAAAAACATCCTGAATATTGTAATAACTGTCAGACTTTAGGTCATCACATATCTCAATGTAACAAGTTGAAGCATGGAAAATTGGTTGCAAGTAATAAGTAGGATAAACCTAAAGCACAAGAGGCTGTGATAACAAAAAAAATTCACTAATCAGGGTGAGAAAAACCCAAAAATTGTTGCTTCCCCTTTGCCTTCTTTAGTAGCAAATGCAGAAATTTTAGATACAAACATCGATAGTCTTGCCACTAAAAATCATGATGTTGATCTCATTCCCATTGTGGAGTTAGATGGCAACACTGTCCTACCAGATTCCCCATCAGATCAAAGCAAGATTGATAACATTCGTGAAGAAGCATCTGATGCAAATCTCTGTCGTGTAGAGTTAAACAAGGATGTGGTATGATAGATAATGCTCAGGAAGATCTAGGTAGGGCCGTAGTGGCGACAAACTCTAACTTGTCACACTTTAGTGAAAATGTTATTCATGACATGCAAGTTTTAGGGCTTGTTCCTACCGTGGCTCAACAAACTATGGATTTTCTGAGCGATTCATGGGCTAACATGGGTCAGAAGGAAGATTTTGTTAATTCAGACTCTAATAAACAATTTCAGTTGGTCGTTCCAAAGAAAAAGAAGAAATTAAAGCAGCACTCTGAGACTAGCAAAGGGTTTAAGGTTGGGGCTTCCAGTCGTTCGCCTCGCTAGCATTTTGGTTTAATGTTGCTCCACTAGATCCTAGTTGGTTTTTCTGTTTTTCTTTGTTTTTTATTTCTTTTCTTTTATCCTTGAGGGTTTTGGTTTATGTCCCCCCTTCTCTTTTGTACTTTTTTTTATCTATATATTTCAAGATGATGTAGATGGAGATCCCTTTGCACCCTTTCTTTTGCCTAAAAAAAAAAAAGAAAAAACGAAATTGGTCTAACAAGCTTAATTTCTAGCTCCATTCGTGATTGAGAATGGAATTAAAATTAAAATTGTTGTGAATTCGATGAAAAATCACACCAATAACAAACTTGATGCGTGGAGCAAGTGATAATCAAGCAACAAAACAAAGTGTATGGAACAATTATAAACACAAGCCAAAAGTAGAAAACAACGAGAGAGAAAAGAAGAGTGAACACAAGAATTTGTTGACCCAGTTCGGTCCAAATTGACCCAGTATGGGGGAGAGAGCAGCCCTCCATTTCACTATAATGATGAGTAACCTTACAAAAGAGATATCAATGGGTTACAAGAATAAGTCTCCCGCCTAATTCTACCCAAAGTCCCAATCTCTTCTCGTAACCAAGAGACTCAATCCTAATAGTGTTTCCCAAGGTGAATCAACCCTCAAACCCTAGTGTTTGTTGCCAAAGAGACAAACTCTATACAAACTCTAGTTTTGTTGTTGCCTTTTTAAACCCTTGTTTCAGCCCCCTCTATCTCAAGGTTTACTCTGATACAAAGCCTATATTTATAGTAAAAGAATCCCTCATAAATTGGAACAAAATCAGGGCCAAAAATACGTTTTATTTTTATGACTCTGCGCAAAATCGTACTCCGGTTTTTCCAGGTCGTGCTCTGATTTTTTACGGATGAAAGTGCCAATTCTGCTCCAAAAAATCGTGCTTCGATTTTGACAGCTTCAACAAACTTCAATTTCTCCAATTTTGAGTCACTTTCACAACAATCTCCACCTTGACTCTAAATTAGTGATGATGCCAATTTAACATCAACACCTTGTTGCTCTTTCCCTTGTTTTCCACTACACCATGTAGCTCCACAAGTTTACACCCTAACCTCTTCAACCATCGGAATGCCTTCCGCCCTTTTGAAGATCCTTGTGTCCAAACTACTCAAGGAATTTTAGGTAGTTCCACAAGTGCACACCTTAACCTCTTCAGCCATCAGAATGTCTTCCGCCTTCTCGAAGATCCTTGTATCAAACTACACTAGGAATTTCAAGTAGTTCTACAAGACTATACCATACTTCTTTAATACGGAACATTTCCCGCTTCCTTGAAGATCTACTTGTGCCCAATCACCCTTGGCTTTTAGAGTAATCCACAAGTATACACCTTAACCCCTTCAGCCATCAGAATGTCTTCCGCCTTCTCGAAGGTCCTTGCAGTCCAACTACACTAGGAATTTTAGGTAGTTCCATAAGCATTCACCATAACCTCTTCAACAGAGGACATCTCCCGCTTCCTTGAAGGTCTCCTTGCATCCAGTCACCCTTGGCCTTTTTTTAGGGTAATCCCGCAAGCCGTGCTATACATTATTCAACATCCGGAATGCCTTCCGTCTTCATGAAGGAATCCCTTGCTCACCTAGAGCATAGCATCCAAGGTCTTCCTTAGTCGTACCATTATCAGTGTGTTCAACTCCACCTCAAGCTGAGCGTACTCTACCTCAACTAGCAAATGCGTACATCCCAATATGTCTTCAACCTTGAAACTCCACCTCAACAGGTAGATCATGAGTATTGTTGCCTCTGCCTCTCCAGACTGATCATGAGTATTCTTACCACCGCCTCTCCAGGCTGATGTTGGGTGTTTAACGTCTCTCCAGACGAGCAACGCTCCACTAGGCATCACTCCCAAGGTGAGACACATCACCTTCTTCATCCTCCAAACAACACCACACCATCAGAGCACCCGCATCTTCAAGACGTAACTTAATGTTCTCCAAATCACCATTGATTTTGTTGAACTCCACAAGTTGCTCCATGATGGTCTTTGACTCTACCATCTTGAATGAGTAAAGTTGTTGCTTTAGGACTTGCCGATGAGCCAAAGACTTTGTCATATGCAAATATTCAAACTTTGACCACATCGATGCCGCGATTGTTTCCTTCGCTACTTCTCTCAAATCTTTATTCCTGAGGCACAAGACAATGGCACTCCTGGCCTTGTCCACCATCTCGGTCTTCTTCGCTCGTGACATGGTGACCGTTATTGCACCTTCACCCTTCATAGCTTTCTCACACTTTTGTTGTATTAACACCACTTCCATCTTTACCTTCTATAACCCAAAATCGTTATCTCCGGTAAACTTCTCAATATCCCACTTTGAACCCATAGTACTTGATTATCATTTGACCCTTGCCCCACAGTGGGCGCCAATTGTTGTGAATTCGATGAAAAATCACACCAATAACAAACTTGATGTGTGGAGCAAGTGATAATCAAGAAACAAAACAAAGTGTATGGAACAATTATAAACACAAGCCAAAAGTAGAAAACAGCGAGAGAGAAAAGAAGAGAGAACACAAAAGAATTTGTTGACCCAGTTCGGTCCAAATTGACCTAGTCTGGGGGAGAGAGCAGCCCTCCATTTCACTATAATGATGAGTAACCTTACAAAAGAGATATCAATGGGTTACAAGAATAAGTATCCCGCCTAATTCTACCGAAAGTCCCAATCTCTTCCCGTAACCAAGAGACTCAATCCTAATAGTGTTTCCCAAGGTGAATCATGTAACACCCCGCTATCCCATACTTAAATAATCAGAGTTCAATCGACAAAACGGGCATGTCACACTACTTTTCAAAATTCTTAAATAGAAATGAATACTATTTAATAAACACCAACAAATTGCAGCGGAATATTTTTCA
>Ga0315914_1007578_pt1 | contig 14964 bp, 4 predicted proteins | sample MpolenodulesMG_FD_203920 | JGI IMG/M metagenome (GOLD analysis project Ga0315914, IMG submission 203920) | Medicago polymorpha root nodule microbial communities from Los Angeles, California, United States - elongated nodules | ecosystem: Host-associated > Plants > Roots > Nodule | place: USA... | reverse complement strand
GCAGTTCTTCAGACGCAATCTTCCAGATGCTTTAAGCTTCAAATAAATTCCTTTGCTCTTGAACTTGTTCAATCAGAATCTCTAAGAATAGTACTTTGATTATGGATCCTGCACACTTGAACAAATTGTTTAGCATATCCATTTGATTATTTTTAATACCTTGTTATTGTCAAAACTCAATAGGTGACTTGTGAAACACCCTTGTTCCAACAACTTCAACCGTCAAAATCGTGTCACATTTTGCCAAATCGTGACACGATTGGTGCATACGACCCAAGGTACGACCAACCTTATCCTGAAAAACGTGCCCAACAAGTTGAAAATCGTGTCACGTTTTCCGAAAATCATGACACGAATGAGCACCCATAAAACATGCTCTCGGCACAACCAAATCGTGACACGTTGATGAAATCGTGTCACGATTTCTCTGTTTCTTTAGATCACAAATTTGAAGCCAAATACAACAATACCCTTATTTATTTTGCATCTTTTTCTTCAATCAACAATAAATATTATGTTGAAAACATAAATTAACTCTCTCTCTTAAGGATAAAATTGTAAAAACAATAGTAACTATATACAAATTTAATACTACAACAAACTTTCTTAATCTCCGTAATTTTTGCGAAAGGCTCCTATATTTAGGGACGGAGGTAGTATATTTTATGGAAAATGATAAGTGGCACGACACAATATTTGTCGCCCTCGCATAACATTTTGCAAACTTGCGATTGTTAATTTATTTTAAGTTTTTCATATGTTCTCTTCAGAATCGGATCCTCTCCTTTTTTTTTGTCCAACCATCTCTCCTTTTCTTAATCTAATGGTTGATTACTCAAAAAAAAATGAGAGAAAAAAAAAAGGTAGACTTAATGGTTGAGAGTGCAACACCAGCAACATGAGAGAAATGGTACAAGAAGATTCAAATCTGTTCTCTTCTTGTATTAATTTATTTCGGGGAAATTCTATTCTATATTGATTGAAATCTTATTTAAAGTCTCTTAAATTAAATGCGAGTGCTTTTCTTCACTAAGATTTAATTTTATCATGTGTGAGTTTAGTATCTTCCACTAAACCGATATTTGATGATTTTAAATTATACTTTGATCTTTCAATTATTTTTAGATTTTAGTTTAGTACTTAAGTTATTTTTCTTTGGTTTTGGTACCTTAATTTCATTTTCATTAACAACAGTTGTAATTTATAGGATGACTTTGAAATGTGTTCATCTCAAAATCTCAATTTTGATTCCCTCAAATGCTAATTTTGTTGGACTAAGCTATACAGAGTTATACTATAACTTTAATTTAAATGGAGCGCCACAAGTAGACGATGATATAATATTTTTTTAAAAACAAGATGACAATGATACAAAAAAATTGATAAACAAAGTATCTAATATTTATAATTTAAGGGGACTTAAAGTGGATTTATCTTTTAAAATTATCTGCAGATTTTTTTCTTCAAACACAAAGTTAATTATTTTTTTTGGACTAAAATCAATTTTAACTTTTAAATTTTAGAAAACACGTAAATTCGTATCTTAAAGTGTGCTCGTGCATGTCGTGCTATATGGCTTCTCAGGTCATATAGCACTGCTCATATTTTATTGATTAAAAAAGGGAAATGTTACCAAGTCCCTTCGGGATACTTTTTAAGAAATTTAAATGATAATTATTTATGAAAATGTGTGTATTCAATACATTGAAAATCAAAATTTATAAAAACATTTGATTTTATTAAATAATAATTGTTTATTTTAAAATGTTTAAATAGTAATATAAAAATATTTGTTAACAAGACATTTAAAACAATAAGAATTAGGGTTAATTAAGTAAATAGTCTCTCTAAACGTTCCGAATTTTGGTTTTAGTCCCTACAAAATAAAATCACACTTTTTAGTTTCTGTAAAATTTTCCATCAGTATTTTTAGTCCCTATAAAAAAATTTCATCAGCATTTTTAGTCTCTATCAAAAATTCCTATCAACTTTTTTGATCCCTAAAATGCTTAAGGAAAATATCAGAGGGATTAAAAAGTGTGATTTTATTTTGTAGGGACTAAAATCAAAACTGTGAATATTTATAGGGACTAAAAACTTAATTAACCACAGGAATTATATAATTATCCAAAAGTTCATCTAAAACCTAAAATCTCACTTTCGTCTATAGGGCAGCCAGAAACGTCGAAAACGATGTAAAGTTTTTTTTTTGTTTTTTTTGTGACAAGGGACACCGGAAACGGCTACAGGACCACTGGAAACTTTATTGTATCCCATAAACATTCTCTCCTTTTATCACACTTATTTTTCACAATATATTTTCTTCTCTCTACATTATCCTCACTACAATTTCTTACGATATTTTCATATATTTTCCATTGAAGTGAATAAAATAATTCTTACTAGGATTCTAATATCATCATAAACTTATAATGGTTCATAAATAAGAGGGATAAATGAATTATCAAGATTCTTAAACTTAAAATGAAAACTACAATGGACATTTTATTTTATTTTTGACAAAAAAACTACAATGGACATACTGATTACATTCGTGCAAAAGCTATAAATTAGTAATAATAATATAAGAAAGAAGTGAAAGCTATAAAGAATGAAACAAAGAAAATGGAAATTGCATTTCAACTAAACAAGTTTAAAAAATACAACTACCACAAGATCACATTCTACCAAATCGAAACCTCTTCCTGATAATTCATTTGTCACGATGAAGGGATTAATTCGGTCACCGCTATCATATTGACATTTTTTTTTAAAAATATAATGTTATTTGTTTTCAATAGTTTTGACCTTCGGTAATTTTTCGGTGATGTCGGCTTTTTGGCCGCCGCTAATGTTCTAATATAAAAAATTCTATCTGTGGTGGATTAAGCCGCCGTTAATTTGCGGCAATTTTATTTTCTTCAAAAAAAGGCTGTTGAAACGGTTTCAACCGACGATTAAGCAATGACCAAAAAGTTGCCGTAAATGTTCATTTATGGGGGCTTTTGTCGGACGGTAATGTCCTATTTTCTTGTAGTCTTCGTTCAAAAGTTAGAATATATGAAAGCTCTTCTGAAGTCATAATACAATAGACATTATGCAATTGGACGTCGTTGAAGACATCTTGGTTCAGCTAAACATAAGTTGGATATTATATGAGTTGAACAATTTGCATTGATCTCAATAAATGAGTCATGACTCAGAGTTTCCTCAAGAAATAATGTTTGCAACATAATTACAAGATATTTAGAAGTAATTGAACAAGAGAAAAACACATATATACCATTTTCGAAACTATGAATTAATTCACATCTTTCCAAATTGACTAGATAGAAAATGATCAATGAAAATCAAGTTTGATTGGTTAAGATCAAAGGGTTTGTGCGAGCTGAGTAAACTGGTGAATTCAAGTAATTCTTAATTAGTGTCAAGGCATTTGAAGGTTTTGAATCAAAATAGCATTTCCGTGAATTTCCTATTTTGAACTTAATCGTTGTTTTTGTTAAAGTTTGGTTAACTAGATCATCCACCTGTGCTATCGCACGGATCATACACATTAACAAACAATCTTCGGAATGCAATATTCACGTCACACAATAATAATAATTGTTATAATTGTGGTAGCTACAATGGTAAGGATTTCCTTCATATGATATGTTTATCGAATATTATTGTGTTTTAAAAAAAAATCGATCTAATAATACATATATTATAAGATGCTAAAATGCAAAGGGATTGATATAAATTTAAAAACATTTCAATTTAACAAAGATATGTTCCAACATCACCAAACGATGAAGATATCAAAATTCCATATATCATTAATTTGCTGGTATGTTAAGAGTAAATCAAACCATTAAACAAACTCTAATCAAAACACCCTAGATTAAATCCATAGATGAAAGAGACACACATCACTAATCCTTCCATGGCTTGAACCAAAACACTTGTCAACACTCCTAGTAGCGAATGAATCGAAAACAAAGAGTATCATTACTTCCAAAAACTGGAGCACCAACAGTAATATGAGAACCTTAATGAAGCCACCTAGCAAGTATCATTCGTTTGAGACCACCACCGGTCTTAAAGTTAGGACGTCTACCATAGATGAATGTGCAATCCCACATATTACCACATTCATCTACCATCTTCAACGCGATAGTTCTTCCATCAAGTGTTAGTTCAAAAAGGAAGGCTCTGCAAAATAATATGTCACACAAAGTAAGCTACAACTTCTTATAGAAAGACACGAAGCAATTGGAAAAAAAAAAATGAAATAAACTTACCAAACAGCCATAATCAATCTCATCAAAAGTCAACTTCTTTTCATAAGTAAACTGGAAATTCATTAAATCATGGACAAAAGGTGATGGAACAACATGAAACACATTGATAGGAAGAGCATTTTTCTCAATTAGAAACTTCTATAGGAGGGCTAAACCTTGTATAACGAATAAGCTTACAAAACCTATCTTTGATTCTGATCTTAAATTTTCCTAACACAACAAAGACTCTACCCATTTACTACAAAGAATTGAAGAATTATAGCAAGATGGACAAACACCAAACAAAGTTCTATGTAGAACCTTAATATCACATGCTCCTGTTTACACTGCTACACCTCAAAGAATCTAGGTTTTGTGCCCATTACAGAAAAAGACTAAACCTACTACAAACATAACTACACTAACAGGCAGTAGTACAATGTAATGACATCAAGAAAGGACCATTGTCACATACACCATCAGAGTTATCATAACAGATCCACCATACTCCAATGATTTAGTTCAAACCACTAATGTCGCAGCAAGATAATATTCATGCAACCATGAATATGAATAAATAAATTTTTAACAAAATTAATCCTTGCTCCATCATTCTATGAAACGGTCTCAGACACCAATTACCATACCTGTTGTCCTTATAATCCTCTTTTCATCTAAAAGACACTCAAAAAACATTGGACACAATTAAAGCATCTCTGGTAGAATTGTTCCTAAAGCAACCCAACAGTACAAAACATCTTTAACAATCTTAAATTATCACCTACAAAGGACATGAAATCTTTCTTTGCTGCATACACACATAAACTCCAAATGCCACAATCATTTCAGTTTTTTTTTGGAATGGCAATCATTTAAGTAGAGTATAATACTTGTACAAAATTTAAAATATAAAGTTAACCAACGAAAAAAGATGAGTACCAAAAATGTCATCTTGATTCTTGACCATTATTTAATTACAATGAACTTTTATCAAGTGTAGATTGGATAATTACAATGAAGTTTTAAGTGTAGATTGGATAACATTGCTCTTATACGTTTGGTTCCAACAACTTTGAAAGAGAAGTAGTATTTTTTTTCCCCAAGAGACTTTGGTTTTCAATAACAACTAAAGCTAGTAAGGTAGTTTGTTGACTCTGTTGCAGTAGCACATCTCAACTGTACATGGATCCTAAGGCTCGACTCACCAAAGTTATTAAACCCATTAAGTAAGCTTTAAGAGTTAAGATCAAACACTAAAGCATAAGTATGTTTTCCAGAGACTTTGATTTCAAAAGAAATTATAAAACGTTAGTATTAAACATAGCAATACTGCTATTGGTTCATTTGCTTCACCATTGCATATCTCATCCAAGCATAAAAAGTAGTAAAATGCTTAAAATTAATCCCAAATACATGATCAAGTTTTAAACTTCCTTGCTAGAAGCTTTAACATGCTTATAGGTTCCTTTAAACAAAGAAATGAATTTACAACAATATATGCTATCATACACACAATCACAAATAAAACGCTAAGAAATTAAAATTGAATTATTTTCAAATCCTCAAACTCTCACTCTCTAACATCTTCAACATATATGAACTCAAACCAAACCACCATACATAAAATAAGATAAAAAAAAAAAGGCTTAAATATTACACTGATCCTTGCAAATATGTCTCGTTTGAGTTTTGGTCCTTGCGAAATATTTTTTTTGAAATTCATCCTTGCAAAATTTTCTGTCTTTTAAAAAAGTCCTTGGGCCCATAGAAGCTGCAAGGTGGCACTGTGGAGCTGATGTGTCGCACGGTGACTAGGCATAAGTGCCACGTGGCAGGTGAATTGACATTTATTATTTAAAAATTGATTTTTAAATTTGGAAAATGTATTTCCTGTTTATAAATTTTTTAAAAAATATGGAAATTAATTTTCCAAAATTTTAAAAAATCATAAAATACTTTTTAAATAATTTTTTCCAACAACTTTAAATGTAAGTTTTTAAAAATTTGAACTTTTTTTGTAAATTACGAAAATTAATTTTCATATTTTTTTAGAAAAAGTATTTTTAATTTAAAAAACAACAGTTTTTTTTTTCTTCTAATTTTTGGAAAATAAATTATATTTTTTGATTTTTTTAATTCTTAATTTTTTTTCTTCAGATTTTTGAAAATATTTTTTGTTTTAATTTTGAAAGAAAAATCTGAAGATAAACTTCCTAATTTTTTTAAAATTTTCAAAAAATGTTATGTAACTTTTTCTTTATATTAATTTCCGAAAAAAAAAATTTAACTTTGAATTTGTTTTTATAATTTTCGAAAAATATTTTCTAATTTTTTTATTTTTAATTTGGAAAATTAAAATCTAAATATTTATATTTAAAAAAAATAAACTTATTTTTTATTAATTTCTAATTTTTCTATTTTTTTATTTCAAAAATTAATTTTCCATTTTTTTTTACATTTTTAAATTAATTTAAATGCCACGTCAGATACCATGTGGCCAATTATGCATAGTCAGCATATGCCACATCAGCACCTAAGTGCCACCAAGCAGCTTCAATGGGCCAAGGACTTTTTTAAATGACAGAAAATTTTGCGAGGACAGATTTCAATTTTTTTTTTTACAAAGACCAAAACTCAAACGAGGCATATTTGCAAGGACAGGTGTAATATTTAAGCCTAAAAAAAATAACAAAATTCATAAATCAAAAAAGAAAAAAACGAAAAAGATAAGAGAAAGGGTGGAGGGCGTCATTTTGTTAGGAAATGAGTGAAAGGAGGATGAAGAAGATAGTAGAAAAGGGGAGAGAGAGAGAGAGGAGGAAAATAATCATAGAGTAAGTTAGACGAAGGATAGAGAGAGATCGATTTAATAATGGCCACATGCTTTCATTCATAATGGTCATAAAGGAAGCTATAGAGTCGTGGTTGCATGGAAACATTACAACATTTAATTGGGATAAAATATTGATGGTTTATAGTAAACTGTATGGAGTTAATGCAGGAATTTGAATTTCAAATTTGAAAGAGGTAGGGCGTCTGAAATTTAGGGTTAGGGGTTTAGAATTAGGGTTGCATTGTTAGCAAGGATTAGATATAAAGATTTGGAAAATTAAAATCTAAATATTTATATTTAAAAAGAAAAACTTATTTTTTATTAATTTCTAATTTTTCTTTTTTTTTTTATTTAAAAAATTAATTTTAAATTTTTTTTTTACATTTTTAAATTAATTTAAATGCCACGTCAGATGCCACGCGACCAATTATGCATAGTCAGCATATGCCACGTCAGCACCTAAGTGCCACCAAGCAGCTCCAATGGGCCCAAGGACTTTTTTAAATGACAGAAACTTTTGCGAGGACGGATTTCAAAATTTTTTTTTTACAAGGATCAAAACTCAAACGAGGCATATTTGCAAGGACGGGTGTAATATTTAAGCCTAAAAAAAATAACAAAATTCATAAATCAAAAAAGAAAAAAACGAAAAAGATAAGAGAAAGGGTGGAGGGTGTCATTTTGTTAGGAAATGAGTGAAAGGAGGATGAAGAAGAAGATAGTAGAAAAGGGGAGAGAGAGAGGAGGAAAATAATCATAGAGGAAGTTAGACGAAAGATAGAGAGAGGTCGATTTAATAATGGCTACATGCTTTCATTCATAATGGTCATAAAGGAAGCTACAGAGTCATGGTTGCATGGTAAACGTTACAACATTTAATTGGGATAGAATATTGATGGTTTATAGTAAACTGTATGGAGTTAATGTAGGAATTTGAATTTCAAATTTAAAAGAGGTAGGGCGCCAAAAATTTAGGATTAGGGGTTTAGAATTAGGGTTGCATTGTTAGCAAGGATTAGATATAAAGATTGGTTTACCACTTATAATTTATTTTGGCGTATTGATCAACTTAGGAAATAATCAATAAATCTATTGATCATCTCAATTAAACAAATTAATCGAATATTTGTGTCCTTCATTATCTTAACTTATGAGTTTTGCAATTGTCTTTCACAGTTATTTTCATACGGTATCACGATACGCAATACGCATAGTCTTTCTATTCGAAAATTTAGTTTTTACATGATGAAAAAAAACGTGGGGCATCTATTCCCACCCCCTGCCACCTCTAGATACATTTGTACCTTCTAAATGAACCAACATCAAAAAGTCCAACATAACCAATATTCTTTCTATGAAATCAACAATTATCATGTTTTCCTCCTGATCAAAAAAAAATAAAAATCAACAATTATCAAATACTAGTGAACCCCGTGTGGTTAATAGGAATAAAAATCTATGCATTTTGAGCTATTTTAACCCAAAAAATGATGTCCTTAATAGACAAGATTGGTGCAAGTTGACATTGTGTAATTACTTTAAATTTTACCCTTTTTTTTGTTGATGCTGTCAATTTATATTTATGAACTTCTCTGCAATTCCTGTTGGATAAGTTATTGCATGTCCTCTATTTGATCACATATGGAAACTAAGTATCATGTGGGTTTGATTTGTTTAAAAATAAGGACATGAGAGGACAATTCGAGTTGTACAATGTTTGATGTGTAAAACTGTTCAGAGACATGATAAAATGGAGGCAAGTGATAGGACAAGTTTTTGTCCTCTCACCAAACGACTAACACAACTTTTTGTCTCACATTTTTTTTGAGGGAAACTTTTTGTCTCACATACATGTGTGAGTATCTCTCTTTTTGTAATTTCTCCTGTAATTTCATTTATTTAGTTTCTTTTTTAATGATGAAATGTGTCTCAGTGTAATTTCTTCTATAATTTTGATTTCATATTATATTTTCCGTGTTAATGGCTTTCACACTAGTTTTGTTTGCGACGTCGGAGAACCAATTGAGCAGCGTTGGGGAAGGGGAGGAGGATACTCACACAAGCGATTCCGCACTTCAAGGTAACTGTTTACCTTTTTTTGAGGGAGGTAACTATTTACTTAATGTCTTTTGTTTTCGATAAATGACATTAATTATTAATGTTATCAGACCATCTACAACGAGACTCTTTCCCCTATTTCGTACCATGTTAAATAGGCACCTCTATTGTGACACCAATTAATATGATGCTTATAAAGATGAGTGCTTTTATAGGCACCCTCTCTCCCATTACTTATGGGTCTCACATGTACAATTAATTATATATATTTTTTATTCTGTATTATTTTAATATTAAAAAGTAAATTATATATTAGTTGAAAGAGTAATATTTAATCGATCAACATTAAATTTTCAATAATTTTTTTTTTTAAAACAACAAATCATTTACCCATCTAAATGGAAAAAAAAACAAATATACAGTGATTGGATTTAAATAAAATAACTAATAATTTACCATCATTTATTTTATATTGTATTTTCAAGTTTTACTTTTTTTATAATTTATAATTAAATTACTTCAATATTTTAAAATTATATAATTATGAATGAATATATAAATTAGTTGTTAAAATTTAATGATATAGAGTTATTGCAGGGATCCAATTAATAATTATAGGTGTTGGGTTGGAGAGATCGAGTGCTTATTAAGTATTAGGCTAAACTACAGTTTTGACCCTCTAAGTTTGTCAATGTTGCGATTTTGGCCCCCTAATAAAAAAAATGAATATTTTGGCCCTCTAAGATTTAGCCCCTTTGCAATAGTGGCCTTTTGGTCAATTTTAACCGGGTCAACGCTGAGGTGTCACTTCATTCATGGTGCTGGCACGCCACCTGTGTATTTTGCCATTTTTTTAAAAATCAAAATGCCACTAGTGTAATTTCTTTGGATTTATATTAGTTCACTGTCAACCTCGTTGCCTGCTTCAAGTAGAAAGTGCATTATTAATTGAGCAAATGATGTATCAATTATGCTGATATGTGCTTATTTCATACTTCACAATTTTTTTTTTCTGGTTTAGACTTGATTAGGACTTATTTTCTTCTAATCATATAGTAGTAATTTAAGAATAAGTAGATAATGGTTCTCTGAGGGTCCATGCACTTTATGTGCTTTCCACCATAGACATGCTTGTGTTCTTTTCATTAGAGGCAAGCTAGCATTTTATTCTTTAGATGGTAAGTGTGTATCACCAAATGTAAAATAAAATTCATTTTCTTTTTGTCAATCTTGAGTTGAGGTCATGATTCTTCATGATTTTTTGAGTTCTTTATATTGGATATATTCATCGGCACACTCCTAAAAATGTGGATTTTCATAACAAACAACATCATATTTTGTTAAGAAATGATGACTTGGCACAATCCATACCGTGCACTCACAATATTAAGTTTTCACACATACACACACAAAAGAAAGGTTAGAGCCATTAGGGCGGCGTTTACGCTAGGAGATGTGAATAGGTCTCCTACCATAGGAGACCATATAAAAGACATTTTTTTTTTGGTTACTAAAATAACATGTGTTTGCATGTTGTTATATTTAAGTTATTCATTTAACTGAAGGGTAATGTTGGGATTTCTTCTTAAATAAAAAAGTATTTTTTCACCTAGATCTGTCTGGACTTGCAGCTTCCTTGAACATCATTGCAGCTTTGAAGAACACCGCACATTCTCTATTATTTGCAAATCCGTTTGCTCTTCCTTGCCTTCAATGAACTGATAACGTTGGTCATGTCTCTAGCTTCTTGAACTCATGGTGGATTTGCATTTGGACGTTAAGCTAGCTGAAAAACCTAACTGTGTATCAGAGTTGAAGATTTGGTAGTGTAGGAGGTCATGATTCTTTGGTAGATCAATTTCCTCCTGTACTTGTTGATTTAATTATGTGTTCACTTTAATCTATGAAAGTTAAATTTCTGTTTTAATTTTGTGAATTATTGAAACATTAGCAATCCTTATATAACACAACAACAACAACACCAACACCGCAAAATGCATAACCCAGAAATAACATATCGTGATTTAGTGTTTTTTACAATAAATCAGCTGCAAATTAGTGTTGATTCGATGAATAAAAACATGAAATGTCCTTTATCTGTTTTTATTTTGTGATAATTTCCAAGATCATGAGCTTGTACGAGCTTGCTGAGAATTTTTCCAATTTTACAAGCAATGCCAAAAACACCCTTTTCTAAAATAAATATAGATGTTTAAATAATACAATCCTAGTGGGTCATTTAACATGTGAATCTAAGCCATTCAAAAGCTTTCAACTACATCTAATGGTTGACATCCATTTTGCAAACAAGGTCTCCCACCATAGCCTTTGCCTAGAATTAGAGGTTTCATGACCTTTCAGATAATCCCAAACTCTATATAAATATATATATTCACACACAAAAAAAAAAGATGAAGGTGAGAAAAAACACAAGGGGGGGGGGGGGTTGAATTGTGTTTTCAAAAACTTCTCCTTCTTACGTTATAAAAACTATTCCCAGGGTCAGAGTCTGATAGAGTTTAGAGTCTTAATGCAGCGGATAGAGAGTAAGAGAGCAGAGAAAGAAAGAACACAAGCAATTATACAGGTTCCTTCCACAAACCGGAAGTAGTCATGTCCCCCTTGCACTTCCAAGGAGAGTTTCACTAAAATGTAATACCAAATTACAAGTTGCTCAAACACATAGTAAGAGACTTCTCAATGCTCAAGGACAACTCCAAGAGACTTCCTTTGCTCGATCACAACTGAAAGAGTCTTCTATGCTCAATCACAAAAGAAAGAGACTTCTCTAAACAATTACAAAGAATTGAAAAGGGTTTCGAATACTTGATATACAATCAAAGGTATTCACAAAACAATGCAAACAGAACAGACTCTGTTTTTCTAGACACTTAAGAATTCTAAGATATGAACTTTTGTAAGAATTCTCTAAGTTGTTGATGTGAATAAAATTATGCAGCGTTTTGGCTCAGATAATATGCGTTGGTCTCTTGTTCTGATATATGTTCTTCAAGTCATCATCCCTATTTATAGAGGATTTGAGAGACGTTGAGAACTAACCGGTACATCAACTTGTCTTGATTGAAGCTTTGATTTTTCACCATTGATCATTAGCCTGATTTGATAATTGTCCTATGAAGAACCAATTTCAAATCCATTCCAATAGAGAAGGAACAATGTTTGCAAACATTACTGTTATCCTTGTCTTGATGTATAGACACGATGCAGAGATGGTGGTTGCAGAGGCAGGCGCAGAGTTAGTGGTTGTACACTTCGTACACTGTACTTTGCCAACGCTCTTAAGCTTCTGGTGAAGTAGCTTCTGATGAGATGCTTCTGATGATCTTGCTTCTGATTATCTTGCTTCTGATGACATCATCTTCAGGAGCGCTTTTCTTCAGGAGCATTTTCTTCAAACACATTTTCTTCAGATGCTTTAAGCTTCAATATAAATTCCTTTGCTCTTTAACTTGTTCAACCAGAACCTCTATGATTAAGACTTTGATTATGATCCTGTACACTTGAACAAATGTTTAACATATCCAATTGACAATTTTTAATACCTTGTAATCATCAAAACTTAGAAAGGTGATTTTGCGAAACACCCTTTGTTCCAACAAAAGGAAGGTTAGAATTAGAGGGTTTTTTTTTTGTTGTTGGAATAGGATTCAGACATTAATTCACCATGTATAAAAGCAATTGTCCCTAGCATTCCTCTTATGCATTATATTCTGTTATATTTTCTGATTGATAAAAAACTAAAATTAACAAGTTTGATATTTTTATGATAAGGTGAGTTTCATGTTTCTAGATATATTTGCTAGAAGTGGTAGTGTTTTTAATTTATAATCTTGCTTTAATTTGTACTCATGATCAGTAGTACTTTGAATTTGTTTCTAATATAATATAGTTGTTTATTGCTTAATGGTGTTTTATGCTATATATTCAGGTGGAGGAGAGTGAACGAAATTTGGAAATGAATAATGATTTGCCTGCTTGTTTTGGATAAAAATGTTGAGACGACCAAGAAGATAGATGAAAACCGCATGCTACCATAGAAGATTTTGATCTTCTTATGTTAACTAATTAGTTGTAACTTAGAGATATCCATGTTACCATATCAGTGACTATACATTTCTGACTTTTATGCTATACATTTCCACCATTTTTTGGATAGAGTAGTGATATTTGAACAACCATTTGAGACAACTTTTGTAACAACTTCTTTTTTCTCTTTTTTCATTTCTTAAAAACAATGGAGAGAGAAAAAGGTAGAGAGAGAATAAGAGCATAATGTGAGTGTGATAGAGAAAATTGTCATAAAATGATTGTACAAATATCATTTCTCTTTTCAAAATAGTTATTTAGTCCCTGAATTTTACAGGCGTCCATCAAAATGGTCCCTCCGTCCAAAAGCTCCGTTAGTGGTGATGACGTGTCCTCTTGCATGCTGTGTTGTCTTGTACACGTGTCAACAAGGCAGCCACGTGTACAAGGACTAAATTGATGGAAATGGTAAAAATTCCTGTGTTTCCAATTATACCCCTCTATTACCATTGTCTGTCATCCTCAAATTTTCACTCAGAAGCATCAAACAAGTCCCTAACCTTTCACCTTCCCGCCTAAACCATCACCCTCTTCACTTCTCCAAAATCATCATCATCACCAGCGATCAACCTTGGAAAAGATACAGTTTTGAAGTCAGATTTCGTGGTTTGTCAAGGTAACGCCATTCAACTTCGTTTTCCATTCACTCTTGTTCTTTTCTCCCTTTTTTGTGTCCGTTTTTTGTGATTATTGTTTTTAGTTTTAGGTATTATTTTTTCAACTTTTAACTTCATATCATGTTTCGTTGATGTTTGTTTGTGAGTGTTGTGTGTTTGATTGTGTTTTTTAGATTAGTAATTTTAGGATTTTTTGTTAGAAACTTAATAATTTCATGTCTTTATGTTTGGTTACTAAAAATGAAGAACATTATATTAGTACTGAACGAAATCACGTCCTGATTTAAACAATTTATAAAAAGGGTTTTTTTGAGGTTGGTATTGAAGTGTGATTTGCATTTTTGATGTTGTTTTGCTTTTGATTTTGACTGATGTTGGCCAAATTCGTAGGATGGAAGACTCTATTACGCTAATCCTGCATCACGGCGGTTGTTTAGAGCGAGATGAGTATCGGAGGCTGCAATACGTCTGTGGTGAATTTTGTGTTTGGGAGAAAATGGATGTTGATCAGTTATGCTTGTGGGACATTGAGAAGATGGCGAAACGATGCAGAGGTTACTTCAAGGTATTTAAACTGTGGTATTGGAAGCCATATGAAGGTGCTGAAGATGATATAAACATCTGCTTGACTCCATTAACAACTGATAAAGACTTCTGTGATATGGTACAAGTTGCAAGGGCAAATGGAAATGAAGTGGAAATATATGCACAAGATGTGGTGGATATAGAAGAGGTGGAAATTGTGCCATTAACAAATGAAGAGAGGGAGGAACTTGAGACAGCAATGGAAGAGTCTTTGAAAAGCATGACCAAAGGAGGATTAACAACTGAAGATGAACCAGTCAATATTATGGAGGTTGATATTTTAAGTGCTGAGGAAAGAAATGTGGTGAACTGTTTGGTTGCTAGTGTGCAAAACAGAGTATATAATCAAGAGGAAAATGTTGGTGCTACTCAAGGAAGGAAATGGCTTGTGATACTCAAGGAAATGATGAAGACAATGTTGGTGCTACTGAAGAGGAAAATGTTGGTGCTGTGCAAGGAAGTGAAGAAGTTAATGTGGTTGACAATGAAGGGGGATACA
>Ga0315914_1007577_pt1 | contig 14965 bp, 19 predicted proteins | sample MpolenodulesMG_FD_203920 | JGI IMG/M metagenome (GOLD analysis project Ga0315914, IMG submission 203920) | Medicago polymorpha root nodule microbial communities from Los Angeles, California, United States - elongated nodules | ecosystem: Host-associated > Plants > Roots > Nodule | place: USA... | reverse complement strand
TAAAAATCAATCTATTTAGCATTGAGTCAGTTAGCTACTCCTTTCAGTACCCAGGCTCTACGGGTATTCACAGATGTGGTTGAATCTCTTTTAAACGGCTCACACTCAAATTCAGGAATCTTCTCCCACAATTATAAGTTCCCAACTCCTATAAGAGAATTCTACACATGATCCACTTTCGATTCGAACCAGGAGTGTGAGTGGTTTAAGTCTAAAAATATCGTCTATAGATGAATAAAATGTGGGATACATAAGAGAGGTTACTCTTATACCTAATTTTATTAAGATCACGTTTGCTGATTAAGAGAGAGATATGATATGATAAACTTATCATATTCTGATTGTTAAATCTTTCGTTTGATGCAACAAAATATATGGTAACTTTTTTTGACAACCAATATATATGGTAACTTAAACCATTCATTAATCATATTTTGACTTGACTATGTAATTTTTATACTTGAATACATTAATATAAAAGTGATTCTGACATATTCATGTTGGATACTTTTGCTCAAAATTGATTTTGACCGCATATTTAGTAAAATGGGTACACATATTTATTTAAAATTAGATTTCATTTGCTATATAACTATTTAAATATATGTTGCATTATTAATTTAATTATTTATAGAATAGTAAAAATTTTAAAATAAAATGCATATTGCATTAAATAATTTAATTTGGCTTTACTTGGTAAATGGTGTTGGAGGTTGAAGGTGGAGAATATGAGTTTATGGCATAGTGTTCTAGTCGCGAGATATGGTGGGGTTGGAGGGAGTATTGAGGAAGGAGGGCAGAATAATTCTGTTTGGTGAAATAATTTAATTAGTATCAAAGACGAGGCTAGTGTGCAGTGACGGATCCAAAAATGTTGACTTGCAGGGGCAAGATTTTATATGATAAATATTTAAAGAAATTTTTTAGCAATCCAAAAGTGATATAATATAATAATATCATTATCATTAAGCAAAATACTCGAGATTATAAACATTATCCTATTATATATTAGAAAAATTAAAGACTCGTCAATATCTAGAATTTAAACAGTTTTTTACGTCTCTTTATATTTAAAAAATATGGTAGAAATTATTCAAAGTTTCATCTCAAATACATTTACACATTTGATTTTATAAAATTCTTGAGAGAAACTTTTTTTTTTTATGGTATAAATTTTCATTTAATGGGGGCAATCTATTATTTTAAGAGAGAACAATCATTAAAATATAAAAAAATTAACAAATGTAACCGGAAGTGTAGTGGGGACGGTTGCCTGCAATCCAATACACCTAGATCCGTGGCTGCTAGTGTGGGTAGGTGGTTTGCTGACAACATTGTCCGAGAGGTAGAAGATGGAACTCAAACTCTATTTTGGTGGGACCCATGGATTGATGGTTTAGTTTTAAAAAGTAGTTTCAGTCGGCTTTTTGATTTAGTCGTTAATAAAATGGCAACGGTGGCTGAAATGTTTTCTCTTGGGTGGGAGGAGGATGGTGAGGTGTGGCAGTGGAGACATATGTTATTTGCTTGAGAGGAGGAGCTGGTTAGATGGTGTAGTGGATTTTTAGTTAACATTGTTCTGTAGCCTAATCTTTCTGACATGTTATGGCATTTGCATGATTTAAAAAATTATACTGTTACAAATGCCTATAATTACATCATGTCGGCAATCACCAAGCAGGAAACTGGTCCAACTGCATATGGTTGGAACAAGGAGGTCCCTTTAAAGGTTAGTCTCTTTGCTTGGTGTCTGTTCCAGAACCGTCTTCCAACGTCTGACAACTTAATAAGGAGGAATGTTCTTTAGCATAATGTGCAACCTTGTGTTGGTGGATGTGGTAAAATGGAAAATGTTGATCACTTGATCTTCTCTTGCGATTATTTTTGTGAAAATTTGGAATGGTATTTTGCAATGGTTTCGCTTCATAATGGTGCAACCAGAACATGCCATAAATCACTTACAGAAGTTCGAAAGTCTAACCGATTTTCACAAAGCATCCACTTAGTTTTTAATTCCATTTGTCTATCCTGCGCTTGGGTCATTTGGAACGAACGAAATGTTCGGGTATTTAGACAAAATGGGTCCTCGATACAACAACTGCTAGATAAAATCAAGATTCAATCTTTTTGGTGGCTAAAAGCAAAGCGTCACAATCTTGCTTTTACCTATCACTTGTGATGGCTAAACCCTTTACATTGTTTGAGAATCTTTTTCTAATGGGGTTGTATTTTGCTATTTTGGTTCTTTGTTACTACTATTCTCAGACTCTTGATGTAACTTTTTTTTTTTTTTTTTCTGGTTTTCCAGCACTCCTTGTGCTTGAAATTTGAGATCAGTGATTTTTAATATTTCATTTTTAACTTATTTGGAAAAAAAATTAACATATTGGTCCAAACATTTTTTTAATAAAAACATTCTGTCAAAAATTGGGTATAATAACTATTAAAATTTAATTTTTTTTTACCTAATTGTTAAGAGAATGGGTCGGCTGTGCATAATAAGAAAATGAATGGGCTTTTATATCAATGTTCCTTTATTCCTAACCTTATGACACTTTTGCAAACTTGAAATCAGGGCATCATAACCAGAGGCGAAGCTGTGTGGGGACTGGGGAGGTCATAGGGTCATGGCCTCCCCAAAGTCTCAAAAATTTCATTTTTAATAGGTATACAAACACATTTTAACTAATTTTTATATTATATATTCTAATGTTTAGATTACCTAGCCCTCATATACAGTCCAGCACAGTGGTTATGCTTCTCAACTATGAGCTCTAGGTTGTACGTTCCTGCCTTATTTTGTTTAGTTTTAGTCTATCAACAATATTTTTTGTATTTTAAAACAAAAAATGCTATGAAAATATTGTAAATTGCAAGTATCAAACCATGGTTAGGGTTGCAAAATACAAACGTCCAAATCACTTGACCTGTCGCTATAAATTTAAAGTATTGTGACATATTTTTTGAAGAAAAAAAAAGTATTGTGATATTAAATACATATCTTAAAATTTTGGCCCCCTCATAAAAAAAAATTCTTGGCTCCGCCAATGATCACAAGAATATACACGTCTGCAAATTTCATGTGGAAAGGGGGCAAAATTGAAAATAAGACACTTTTGTAGAACTGTAGCTTCAATCATAATCAATTTTGGAGGAGAGTTATGACAAAATCAAATATGAAGATATTGTGTGTTTTTGGGGGAGGAGACTTATTCTTTCCTTGTGACCTCCCTTATAGGGCAATCATTATTTTTATTACAAGCTCAATTTTGTCATGTAATATATATATATATATATATATAGACACACACATACATACTATCCAATTTGTTCTAATATGTGCATCAAACACATGATATGATACATGTTTGTCTTATAACTGAATATTTGTTATAATATTTTGGCTTACTACATTGTAAATTTTTTTGAGTGCAGTGAAGCTTGACATTGAGAAATTTGATGGAAAATCAATTTTTTGCTTGTGGAAAACAAACGTCAATGATGTGATGATACAATTATGATTACACAAGGCACTGAAAGGAAAAATTTCCAACATGGACAACAGGAAGTGCAAAGAACTAGATTTGAGAGCTTTGAGTAGAATCTTCATGTCTTTGGCTAAGAACATTCTTGCGAATGTTCTCAGTAGGTCGTAATCCGAGGATCCTCGAGAGAAACTTGAAGGGATATGTCAAACAAAGAGTATCTCAAATCATTTGTGTTGATGGAGAGGTTTCATAGCTTACTCGTGGATGAAAATACAAAAGTATACGATCATATAAACACTCTTAATGGTATTTCCAATCAATTGGAAACTATTGGAGATAAAGACTTAAGACTCTAAGTTCCTTTCAATCTTCCTACGAACATATTAAGCATCTTTTTATACATAGAAAGGAAATTTTAAGGTTTGAAGAAGTTTTAAACAAAATTATTGTTGAAGATAGAAGATTGAAAATAAAAGATGTTCCGAACAAGCGAGAAGCCCAATGCAAAATAAGCCCAATAAGGTAAGGCCAAGATTCTCCTTAGGAAAGCATTGTGAAGGTGCACACAAGATCCATGTGCGCTTATTATTTCCTTGTCACCTCACTTGTAGGACGATTATTTATTTTTTAAAAGGGTTCAATTTTTTAACTATGCAAAACATGTGCTTATAACAATTGTTCTTTGTTATTGTGATGTTCTTATTTTTTTTCTATGATACTAACATGTGTAAATGATTACAAGGGCAACGTTTTCATGTAATTATGATGATATATACACACACAATCACATTTGTTATAATACGCGCATCAAACACATGATAAGATAAATGTTTATCTTGTATGTATCTTATCTTGTCTATATTATATCTTGGCTATCTCTCTCTTTGGATGGAGATGTGGTGTCTCACTCTCTCTTTGTGGTCGTGGATCATTTGACTTGTAGTTTCTCCCACGTCCCCCGTACTCCCACAATAAGTGGTATCAAAGCCTTTATTTCTACTCGGTAGGGGAACATGATTGGAACCTATGTTGGATCATATTATAGGAGGTTGGAACTCACACTAGGAATGTAGGAAATATATACTGGTATTAGTAGCTTTAGTTATGTGGGTTATAAAAACTATTATTGGAACCTATGTTCTGAGTGTAGTAAAGCTTGAAATAGAGAAATTTGATGGAAAATCAATTTTTGGCTTATGGACATACAATTCAATGATGTGATGATACAATTAGGATTACACAATGCAGTAAAAGGAAATATTTTCAACATGGACAACAAGAAGTGTGAAGAACTATATTTGAGAGCTTCGAGTACAATCCACATGTCTTTGGCTAAGAACATTCTTGCGAATGTTCTCTTTAGGTCTTCATCCAAGGATAATTGGGAGATACTTGAAGGGATATGTCAAACAAAGAGCATCTCAAATGATTTGTGTTGATAGATAAGTGTTATAGCTTACCCATGGATGAAAATACGAAAGTATACGATCATATAAGCACTCTTAATGGTATTTTAAGCCAATTAGAAACTAGTAGAAAGAAGATGAAGATAAAGACTTGAGACTCATATGGTCTTTTCAATCTTGCTATAAACATATTAAGCATGTTTTAATATATGGGTAGGAAAATTTTAGCTTTGAAGTAGTTTTCAGCAAAAATATTTCTAAAGAAATAAGATTTAAAATAAAATGATGTTCCAGAGTAGCTAGAAGCCTAATGTAAGATAAACCCAATAAATGGCCCAAAATGGAAAGGCCAAGATTCTCTTTAGGAAAGCACCGTGAAGGTGTACACAAAAGCCAAGTGTGTGTTGCCGCACATGAGCGCATTACTAACTAATCCTCACCGTTCAAATCATCTCTAACGGTTTTCAGGATTCACGCCGCAAAACCCAGTATAGGTTATTGATCTTCGCGACTATATAAGTGTGACCCGACATCTCGCTAAGGTACACTTCACCATTCACCCATTTTTTCACACTTTCCACCTCTTTAAAACATTAAATTGAGAATTGAAGTGCTAACATGCCTACAGGCCCCTATCTCCTTCGGCGACGAAGCATGCTTTCACCCTTACCGAAGCACTGTGAACCATGGCGACGGCAACCACAATTCTTAGAGATTCGTTGTTGCTTTCCTTTGATCTTACCTGATAGATTATTTGGCGCTAGAAGGAGGGGACATGTCGCTGATACTCAACATTCCAAACGATATTGCCACTGTTGTGGACTGGCCCAGAGTATAAGTTTTGAAGATGTTTTTTAATTAGATTAATTAGATGATGTTTATACCTTTTGTCTGTGATTCTTTAGCTCTGTTGTGAAAACACCTTAGCCAATCTCTGATCTCAAGTCACCTATATTAGTTTCATTTATTTCAAGTTGTGTTTATGAGTTTTCTTCTAAGTCAAGTCTTTGAAACTACATTTTTGGTCGTTTGATTTGATTAAAGCTTGGCATCATATCATTCAAGCCTTCGGGTTGTTATGATCACTTAAAGTAACAGTGGATACAATTCAAGGATTATATGATTTTTATAACTTTGATACGTGTTGTGTTTTTTATTGTTATGTTGGCTTCATTTTGTTAAAACAATATGTTTTGGCAAGATGTTGGACCAGATGTTCTAGACATGTAGTACAAAATTTTACATAAGGTGTTGTACCGTATTTAGCATGCTTGGAGTGATGTATTTTCACGTGCGATCTAAGAAGATTTGATTGAAGAATTGGTTTATGTTACTTTTGCTCCATGAAGCGTGTGGTTCTATAAGCCTTCCTCTATCGGTTTATATTTTCCATATAATCCTTCCTATGAGGAATTATAACTAGCTCTAGTAGATATGCATGGTGATTCTATAAAAGCTTTTGAGAAATTAACTGCTCAAAAGAAAGTTATTCTAAAATTGGAAGCCGAGCTTTCACAACTTAAAATTGATTTTGAATGTTTAAAAGATTAACATGCATCTCTAGTAAATGAAAAAATTGTAATTCCTTGCTTTGATGCACCTAAAGTAAATTTACCCAAGTATGATTCAAATTGGATGGATTTTGCAAATTGTGAAACTTGTCCTAATTTACATAAAGAGTTTGAATCCTTAACTCTCAAACTTGTCTTAGAAAATTCTTTGCAAAAAGTAGCATTAGTTGATCCAAAAATGATATCATCAACATATATCTAAACAATTAGGATATCATTCTTCAGAGTCTTTATGAATATAGTATTGTCAACATGAGCTCTTTTGAAATCATTTTATAAAAGAAAGTTACTCAGTCTATCATTGTTAGCTGGTATTTTCACCAGCCTCATTTAATGTGGTCAACATTAATTGATTTTTACTCTTGCAGGAATCGAAGTCTTTTCTCAAATCAAAGGAGTTCGACGAGATGTTGGACTTGGAGTAAAGAGTCTCGAAGCAATGAATTTTGACAAGATACAGAGCAAGACGCGAAGCCGTCGAAGTCAAGTAACTACCTTTGAAGCGAGAATATTCGAATTTCAAAAGAGAAGCGGTTTCCTCAAGGGAGAACGTGGGAGACAAGCGGTTGCCTACATGGAAGAAGTGCTGATTGTGGAGTTAGGCTTTTTCCAGTTATTTTGCTATGTATAAATAGTAGTTTTCCATAGGGAGAACAGGTTGCAAATCGCCTATTCAGAATTCTAAAACACTCGAAGTACCGGCGCGAGAGAAAATGGTCATAAAGAATGTATGTAAAACATTTGTCGAATCACTTTTATTTTTAATGCATTTGCATTTGCACTTTTTCTTTTTCTTTAAGTTTATGCAATTTATACTTAATGTACCAAAACCTATCAAAAGACGTCACACGATCTCGTCCCGTTCGTTAAGAAACCTACGAACTCGATGAACACACACCAACATAATGCACAAATAGGATCTCTGGTTTGGTCCTGCTTATTATAATCAAAGCCAGTCAACATTTGTTTTCCAAAAACATCGGCAAACAAATTGGCACACCCTGTGGGACTCTGTTTGTGCATCTTTTTAAGAAAAAAATTCAAAACCTTAGAAAGTAACTCAATTGTATTTTTAAAAACCTTGGAAAGAAATTTCTATTGCACTCTTTTTCAAAACCTTGGGAAGAAATTTCCACTGTAGTTATCAAAAACTTTTTCAAAAACCTTTGAGAGAAATCTCATTGTGCATTTTTTCAATCAAAAAACCCTTGGAAGAGATTGCCATAATCTTCCAAAACTTTTTCTAAACTTGTTTTATTTTTTTTAAAAAAACTTTTCTTGTGGAAACTGTCTTTCTGAAGATTAGCAAACTATTTTCAGTAAAACTTTTTCTAAAGAAAATCCGCATCTTTGTGCATGCATTTACGAAGTGGTAAAGCTTTGAATAAAATGACTAAATCCACCAATACTGGTGCTTCTATGTCATCACAATCATTGAAAACTTCTTCACAAGCACAAACTACACAAACATCCATCCCTGCAATGGATTTGAGTGTACCAACAGCCTTGGGGGCAACCACGGCCATGCCAGTTTCGACGGAAATTTGAGTAACCGCTCCGACTATAACCGCCCTAATGACACGACCGGAAATGGGGACCTTTGTGCCACCATTTACTGCTGGTGTACCCGTGTCTACAAGTGTCCCTACTTCTCCTAGGGTCATAAATACGCAGAACTCTTCTAGGGATCAACCATACGGTATGCCAACTTCAATGATGAAAAATTTGCATAATATTCCTGCATTTACAGAACATGCAAATCCATTTACACCGTTTAATACACATAGTCCTTCAAGTTCTAGCGTTTTTGGCATAAGCACTCTACCAGCCTTAACTATAGTGTCTATGATGTTGTTTAGGCAACAAATGGATGAGAGCAATCATGAGATGGTTAATTTATTGACGCAACAAATTAGTATGGTGTTTAACCCTTTGATTCAAACTACGAATCAGGATTACCAAGCATTAGCCACTCAAATTGGGAGAATAGCAGATTTTTTCACCCCTTCATAAACTGTCTATCAACAGATTCCTCATATCAAAAATATTCGTCAAGCCCAAATTACTCGACCTGTGCAAATTGTCGAACCCATAGTTCAAAGACAACAACTTGTACCTCGACCCTAACCAGTCGAACCAATGGTACAAGCACAACCAGAAGTAATTTTGGTAGGTAGAAATCATGATGCATACGAAGTTGTTATAAATGTCCAATAACAAAATTTAGGAGCACAAAATAATATAGTCACTTTGTTTGAAAATATCATGGCTCAAAATGGTCTAAACGTAGGTTTGCATAGACCAAATGTTGTATCTCCTATATTAGGTTATGTTCTACAAATTGAACTTCCTAGGGGTTATGAAATTCCTAAGTTCACAACTTTTGCTGTTGATACTAGTGATTCTACTCTCGAACACATAGCACATTATTTGACGGAAGCAGGAGATATTGCAAACAACGATAATTTTAGATTAAATTTTTTTTTTCCAAATTCTCTAACAAAGAATGCCTTTACGCGGTTTAATATGCTTGCACCGCATTTCATTCAACATTGGACTCAATTAGAGAGGCTATTTCATGAAGAATTTTACATGGGTCAATCTAGAATAAGTCTAAAGGAGTTAGTGAGTGTGAGAAGACAATCGACTGAATCTATCGAAGACTATTTGAATAGATTCACATTGTTAAAGGCAAGATTTTTACTCAAGTGCATGAACGTGAGTTAGTAGAAATGGTCGTTGGCGGTCTGGATTATTCCATTCAGAAGAGATTAGACACTCAATACTTGAGAGGTATGGCCCAACTGGCCGATAGAGCTCGACAAGTCGAAAGACTGAAGACTGAGAAAGTTAGAACTCATAAGTTCAGAAGAGAAAATGTTGCTTATGTAGATACAAATGAAAGCGAACAAGAATTCGACATAGCCTATGAAGATGTCGAAGACGGCGAAATAAACCTTGCTGAGTTGAAAACAGGGCCTCCCAATACATGCAAAGTATTGAGGCCATCCGATGGGAAAAACCCTGTCGAGACACAAAATGATAGATACTCTCCCAAAGCTTACACATTCGATGTAACCAAATGCGATGAGATTTTTGATCTCTTAGTTGCTGATGGTCAAGTGGCGGTACCTAACAATTTAAAAGTCCCACCACTAAAACAACGTAAAAAGAGAGGCTATGGTAATCAACAAAAAGCCATATTTGAAAAACCTAATGGCCTTATGAAAAGCCATCTCAAACCATTATTCGTTCAAGCCAAAGTTTATGACACTAGAGTCAACAAAGTATTGGTAGATGGTGGTGCTGCTGTGAATTTAATGTCTCAACCTCTACTTAAGATTATTGGGAAATGTGATGCAGATCCAAAACCCCATAACAAAGTTTTTTCAAATTATGAGGGGAAAACTAGGTTCTCCCTTGGTGCTCTACAAGTGAACCTCACTGTAGGATCTGTTACCAGACCAACATTGTTCATGGTGATGCCATCAAAAGCAAACTTTAATTTGCTTTTAGGAAGAGAATGGATACATGTAATTGGCGTTGTTCCTTCATCTATGCATTAGAAAGTCATAATTTGGAAAGATGATGGCTCAGTTGAAGATGTCGAAGCAGATCAAAGGTACTTTCTTCCTGAAGTTGACAACATTACAAGGAAGACCTCTGAGAAAAGTTTGGCAAAAATTATGCCATGGTCTTTTGCTGAAAATGGTGGTAATCACCAAATATATCCAGTATCTGTAAGGCTTGATCCAACCCGTGGTTTCATGTTGGAAAAAGAAGATCCTTATGGTAAAAGATCTAGTTCCCCATCCAGGAAGAATGATCTGGACGTTAATCATGTCTAAGTAAAACACTTGGGACAAGGTTACAACTCATCTAACCGAAATAAAAACCTTAGAAGCTCGAAACATAAACAAAATATGGTTGTGCGAACCACTTAAAAATGTTGTCGAGACAATTGGAAAAAACCAAAAGGAATAATGGTTGGAAGACCAAAGACTCGATTACATTCTCATATTCCAAACATGAGACGTTCCAGAATATATAATTTCTAAACGGAGACTACAAATCAAAGATAAGTTGGTTCTCATTGGATGACTTCAAATGGAATAGTTAATGTCAAAGCTTGTGGGGTTAGATGACATTCACAAAATGCTCGAATTCTTCAAATCCTAGTGAGCCATTTTTTTATATCTTGTCTATTTGTATCTTAATTCTTGGTTATTCCAAGTGGTGTATATCTTAAAACTACTCATATTTCAAAAAAAAAAAAAAAATCAAATTTTTGGCCATTAACAATTTGTCAAAGGAATTATCTTTGTGACAATGAGATATATTAACATAAAACGATGAAGATTTGAGAAATGCAAATTTGTTGTGAAAACAAATAAAACGATGAAGTAGTAATCTTTTGTCGAGAAGTGAGACTTGGTGTTAAGTTTATAATTGACGCTAAGAAACAAATTGATAAATCATTGATGATTATCTAAAGTATTACAAGGCAGCATGGAAATCAAAATGACGTTTTTCATTCAAATCAGAACCCAACCAGCGGCCAGAAGATGTTGGGTCTCCTACTGTGGCCCTTACAAGTCCCTTTGGAAGTAAAGGTAAACCTATATTCCAAACCTGGAGGTAAGGCTCTTGTCCAATAAAACCCCCATAATAAAGGGATACCGTCAACATTCATGAGGGCCCTTCCACAATCAACCAACTGCTTACGGTTGAAAAAGTCTTTAAAGAATGGAAAGACCTCCTCCATTGAGAAGCCATCGCTGGCCAATATCTTCAGCATTAGCTAAAAATATTTGGTCCCATCGGACCCGTGTGAGGATGCTTCCCTGAGCATAAGTCTTATTTCCTCTAGGTTCGGACGGTCTCCTTAAATCATTTGAGCTGTTGTGGCCACACTGAAAACGGCATGGCCGCTGCGGGAAATTCGTTGCATGAATTTGCGTTTTCCTTCACTAGGCCAATGATCGGTGAGATACCACAAGCAATTCCACTGCAAGCTCTGAGTACTTCACCTTCGTAGGAAAGCAATTATGCGTCAAGCTCATCGCCGAATGCCGATACCTTCTTGATGATTGCAAGCATAATGTCTTCTGGAAGGTTCTCCATTATCGCGGGGGTTGTGTTGTGTTTTGAGGGATACAAGGTTGTTTATCAGGAGTGAGAAGTGAGATCCCAGAACATGCATACAACCAAGGTTTTTATAATTAATGAAAGGTGATGGGGAATAAAAGCACTTAACTTCCCACATTAATAAGTAACTATAATGATGAAGAGAGTGGGAAACGTGCAGACTCAATAAATGAAAAGACATCGAGGGACACATGGTACATCAGGGTAAATGGAAAGTTTCCGTTAACTGCTCAACTGCATAAATGGTGCACCGCAAAATCTTTCAATCATGGGAGGAAGAAAACCTGAAATGACTATTCTCAAAAGTCATGATTAGCGTGACATCAAGCTTTGGAATACTTAGAGGTTTTTCTCAAAAATGCCAATTCTCTCCTTTGAGTATTTCAGTCAAAAATGGCATTTTTGGGGGGCAATTTGTTAGCTGGTATTTTCACCAGCCTCATTTAATGTGGTCAACATTAGTTGACTTTTACTCTTGCAGGAATCGAAGTCTTTCCTCAAATAAAAGGAGTTCGACGAGATGTTGGACTTAGCGTAAAAAGTCTCGAAGCATTGAAGTTCGACAAGATACAAAGAAAGGGGCGAAGCCGTCGAAGTCAAGAAACAACCTTTGAAGCGGGAAGATTCAAATTTCAAAAGAGAAGCAGTTTCCTCAATGGAGAATGTGGGAGAAAAGCGGGTGTCTAGATGGAAGAAATGTTGATCGTGGAGTTAGGCTTTTTCCAGTTATTTTGCTATGTATAAATAGTAGTTTTCCGTAGGGAAAACGGGTCGTAAATCGCCTATACATAATTCTAAAACACTCGAAGTACTGGCGCGAGAGAGAAGAGTCATAAAGAATGTATGTAAAGCATTTGTGGAAACACTTTTATTTATTATGCACTTGCATTTTCACTTTTTTTCCTTTAAGTTTCAGCAATTTAAACTTAATGTACCAAAAGCTGTCGAAAGATGCCACACAGTCTCGTCCCGATCGTTAAGAAACCTACGAATTCGATGAACGCACACCAACATAATGTTATAATCAAAACCAGTCGACATCTGTTTGCCAAAAACTTCGGCAAACAATCATACGAAGTTTTAAAGCTTATTCCAGACCATATAGTTACTTTTACAGTAAAAACATACTCTAGGTGTTTTAAATCTTCAAACTCAGGTGGTTGTTTGACATATACTTCTTCATATATTACACCATTTAAAAATGCACTCTTAGCATCCATTTTATATAAAAAGGTATCATGATTAACAACATATGATAGGAGTAATCTAATTGCTTCTATCTAGCAACATGTGAAAATGTATACATGTAATCTATACCTTTGTGATGATTGTAGCCTTAAGCTAGAAGTCTAGCTTTATTTCTTACCCTTTCACTTTGCCCATTGAGTTTGTTTCTAAAACTCATTTGGTTTTGATGATGTTCTTCTGGGATGGCTTAGCAACTAAGTCCCAGACATCATTTCTCTGAAATTGATTCAGCTTCTATTACATCGCCACAACCATCCATCCTCTGATAATGCTTGATCAAAAAAATTTGGTTAAATCAATGAAAGTATTCCCATCATATAGTGTTAATATTTGAATGTTGATCTTGTCTTCATATGACTATCTTTGTTTCCATGGATCAAATCTTATGGATGATATGATTTGTACTTAGATGGTCTTTTGGATTATGTTGCATGTTTTAAACCATCACGAGTTTCTTTAAAATCTTCTTCATCTGACTGACTTTATGAGGATGCAACAACTTCTGGACTATCAGAGGCACTAACATGTTTTGAGGCTTCAGAAACTTTTTTAGGTGTTGAAACATCTTTAGTGATCTGAAACTTTGAAAAACTTTCAAATAGCTCTAACATTTCATTGACTAGCTCTTTGTCACCAAATTTAATTTGTATTTGATTCTTCAACTATATTAGTTTCACAATTATAGATCTTGTATGCCTTTGAGCGTTTACAGTATCCTAAGGTGATAACATTCTAAGCTATGCCATCACATTTCTTTGGATATACATTGTTGTTTAAGATATAACATGTACATACAAACTGGTGAAAGTAAGATATGTTTGGTCTTCTTCCTTTGAAGAGTTCATATGGTGTTTTGTTCAGTATAGGTTTGATATAGATTTTATTCTTAATATAACATGACGTGTTTACAACTTTTGCCCAAAAGGACTTAGCCATATTATATTCATGAATCATGGTTCTAGCCATATCTTGTAAAGATTCATTCTTTCTCTATATAACTCCATTTTGTTATGGTGTTCTAAGAGAAGAGAATTCATGGACAATTCAATGTTTTTCATAAAAATTTCAAATGGCCCATTTTAAAATTCACCACCATGATCACTTTCGACTTTCAAAATTTTCAGTTCCTTTTCATTTTGTACTTGAGTGCAGAAGTTATTGAACACTTCATATGTCTCATCTTTATTTTTGAGGAACTTGACCCAAGTACATCTATAGTCACCAATTATAACCAATCCATATTTCTTTCCATTGATAGATACAATACTTGTTAGGCCAAACATATCAATGTGAAGAAGTTTTATTGGTCTGGAGGTAGAGACAATGTTCTTTGTATCGAAAGAAGTTTTAACAATCTTACATTTTTGGCATGCTCCACATAGAGCATCTGGGTGATATTTTAACTTTGAAAGGTCTTTGACAAGTTTTACCTTGTTAAGCTTAGAGATTAATATCCAACTAGAATGCCCTAAATGTTTATGCTAAAACCATTTTTTATCACTCATTAACATAACGGAAACTACCTTCTGATCAGCCAAATCAAAGAAGTTAATCATATAAACCTTGCATTTCATCTTTTCACAGAACACTATGGATTTGTTAGAGTGTTTGATGATTATTCAGTTGTTCTTATCAAAGATAACTTTAGCAGTGGATTTATCAACAATTTTGGTGTACTCTGAATGAGACCGAGCTTTAACCAAAATCCCACGAACTCTGTGGTGATTTCTATAAATCTTTCTTCGATCCTAAGATTGACTCTTTCTATCCACCACCATTCCCTCATGATCTAAAGGTAAACTGAAACCATCTCGAGTGATGTCCCATAAGTTATCATCAACACCAATGATATGACTATACATTTTTCTTTTCCCACAAAGAAAATTGTTGAACATCTCCATTGAAAGATGGAGGCCTGGTTGAAAAATTGTTTTTTATCATAGGTGGAAACATTGTTGTTGTAATCGTTAGCCAAAACAATGGTATTGCTAATAGAACCACTATAACCATGATCAACTGAAGCATACATGTTTTTCTCAGGATCTTTTATGTGACACGATTAAGTGCAAAAGCAACAAACGAGACACTCTGATGCCAACTGAAG
>Ga0315914_1007576_pt1 | contig 14969 bp, 9 predicted proteins | sample MpolenodulesMG_FD_203920 | JGI IMG/M metagenome (GOLD analysis project Ga0315914, IMG submission 203920) | Medicago polymorpha root nodule microbial communities from Los Angeles, California, United States - elongated nodules | ecosystem: Host-associated > Plants > Roots > Nodule | place: USA... | reverse complement strand
ACATTGTAAACACCTTGGGTGAGTGAAAATCATTGAGTGTCTTGTTCATTAGTGAGATTGGGAAAATGGGTAGAAATTAGGGTTGTTCTTTGTGAGCTTGTTGAAGCTAATTTCTTGTAACCCATTTGTATCTCTTTGTAAGAACTCTTTGATAGTAGATTGGAGAGATCAATCTCTCCACCAGATTAGGTCAAGTTGGACCGAACTGGGTCAACAATCTTTGGTGTGTTTGTTTCTCGTCTCTCTTTATCTTTTGCTTGTGGTTTTGAGCTTTTCACTTTGATTACTAGATTAGATCTAGATGTTGTTATTATTGTTGTTGCTTTTGTTTACTTTGAAATTGGTTACTACTTTCCTTTGCTCCACACATCATAGTTTGTATTGGTGTAAAATTTGAGTTCAACTTCACAACAGATAATACTCTAACATCTTAGATAGATGGTTCGTTAGTATTTCTGTAAACGCTGATGAACCTCGGATATGCCCTGATTTTAATGAATATCTAAAGTCCAACTCGTCTAAGCATTTTTATTTCAAAAAATAATAAATGTGGTAACTTCATCTCTTGATAATTTTAAATCATTAGTCCATTATTGCCTATTGGTCTCAACCGTCCTAGACACCCCCAACAAAACCCCACTAGAGGGAATCCGCCCCTTGTTTGCTTTCTATTCTACCAGAAAAGTGTCATAGCTACTCATAAGAGGTCCCACCAGTGACATAAGCATTAATCCACTTTCTCTCTCTTATGAATTTGGAATCCATCACCAATATTTTCTCACATGAGTTTCACCAAACCATTCACAAGAAAATTAACACTTTTTGTCTGTTCAAGCTTCCAACTTTTATCCATTGCCTTTTGTTTTCTTTATGTTTTTTTGTAAGCATTTAAACATTCTTGGTGTCTCTCAAATTGACAAGAGGATTTATCTTGATTAATCATGGCATGTTCATTAAAGAGTGTTTTCTATGTTCCTAAATTGAATGAGAGTATGCTTCTTGGTACTAAATCCAAAGGGGTTTTGAGGCTTTGTCCTTCAAAACATGTTGAAGCAAAATCAAGCACCTATTCCGTTTTGAGTATTGATTTCATGGGAAAACCCATTGTTCTTTCAGAAGTAAATGGCTCAAAGTATTACAATATTAAAACTTCTAGAGATGTCTCTATTAATGTATGTAAAATTTTTTTTCTACTTATTGCTTTGTTATCATGTTATTTTTTTTTCTTATACATTAATTCTATGTTTTTATTTTAGGCACATGCAACAACTTGTGTTAGCAAATCTTTGAAATGGTGGAAGAAGAACTTGAAGGCTAATATGATTGAGATCCATTCAGCTCAAGAACTTGTTCATTGTTTGGTCAACGCTTGTGATGCATTGGTTGTGGTGGATTTCTATTCACCTGGCTGTGGAGGCTGCAAAGCCCTTCACCCAAAGGTATTATTTAGTCCTTGTCTTTTACTAAAAAAAAAATTTCTTTAGTCCTCTACAAACACAAAACATTCTCTCTTAAATAAGAGAAATTATATAGAGACTAAAATTATATCTAACTCTTATTATTTTGATTAAACTTATTTGTGCATCCGACTCTAATTCAAATGATTGATACGTAAGTTGTGTTAGTGTTGTAAATCTCAGATATTGTGTTCCATTCGTGTGGATAAAAAAAACTTAATTGCAGTGTTGGGCTCTATATCATATCCAATTAAGGGTTTTGATACGTCTTTTTTTTTTTTTGGTACAAGATACGTCTTTTTTTCTAAATCTAAGATTTTGGTCTCTCAATTTGAAATCTTTAACACCTTGTGAAATTAATGATTGGACTAGTGATTTGATATTGCTCAACACTTTCCTAAGAAAAAAAACCAAAAACATGTACCATTGTTTGAAAATCAGTCAAATTGAGCAAAAGTGTCCTATTATCATTTGTCACAATATCTTTAGTTAAATGATGATATCACTTGCCTTATAATCAAGTTTGAATCTCAAATTTTACATTTGGAAAAATCTCAAAGTTATAAAAAAAAAATAGAGACTAAAATCACGGATTTAAAAATGAGGAGACCAAAATTATAAACAGATAAAAATTACTTTTGGGTAACAATACTAAACCATGTTTCATCTGTGATCAGATATGTCAAATAGCGGAATTATACCCAAGTGTAATGTTTCTGAAAGTGAACTATGAGGAGCTGAGAAGTATGTGTGAAAGTTTGCACATTCATGTCTTACCATTCTTCAGATTTTACAGAGGTGCCGAGGGTCGAGTTTCTAGCTTCAGTTGTACAAATGCAACGGTAAGATACTAAGAATGGTATTACCAAACATGTTTAATAAGACAGTAACATGATTATGTTATCTCTTACCAAACATGTTTAATAATACAAAGTTTGTCGAAACAACCGTGACACACCGTAATTCTATCAGATTCACTGTCAATCTAAACATGCACTAATACAATTGTATTACAGCGTTTCTTTTCTCAAATTCTAACTTTTTTCTATGGTTATGTTATGTAATTTTATGCAGATAAAAAAATTTAAGGATGCCATATTGAAACATGGAAATGAACGCTGTAGCTTAGGTCAAGCAAAAGGTTTGGATGAGTCTGAGTTGAAAGATTTGGCGTCGGTCGGTGAAATAAGAATTGATTCTCCTTTACTATATCCCGTTGAAGATAAATTTAAGGAGTTTTCTGATGTTTGGAATATGGCAAGTAATAGCAGGGGACTTTTACATGATATTATATGCTGATTGTTTTGAAGTAGCAAGGCAACATTTTTCTTATCATATTAGAGATTGAAGATTGTAATGGAATAAAGAAACTACATTACAATTGTAAATATATAATATATTCTTTAGATTTCAAAGGATGAAGTTTAAATTCTTCAGTTAAATACTTTTGTTGTAAGAGCTTAATGGTAGTTTACATTGTAACCATCAAGGATGAAGTTCAAATTCCTTTGTAAACAGTTGTAAAACCATCATTAGCATCATATTAATTATAGTAATTTTTCTAACTCCAATTTTTTATAACTAAATAATAGATTTTTTTGTCTGCTATGATCTTATTAGTGATGCATGCTTGTCAATTTTTATATTTTTCTTTGGTAGGAAATTTGAATCGAACCTCTTCAAATTAAAAAGTGTTAATGTGGTATTAGTATTTTTTTTCTGGATTGGAAATAGCATATATTGCTTGAGTAATAATAGTATAATTATTTGCAACAATTTGAATGTCGTAACACCAAGTTAAAAATATAATTATATAAACTAAAAAATAATATGTTTGTAAGAGTAAGAATATGTGTGTCTACAAATTCTAGGTCAACCGACAAAATAAGAAAATTGTTAGGTCGAATGTCGTGATCGGTGTTCGTGTCTCGTCTCGTCCACTTATGCTAGTAATCTTCAATGATAATTACTGTTTCATCTGTTTCATCTATGTAACAAAAGAGAGAAATGTAATTACGTTTGAATAAAAAAAAAATTATGCTACAAAAGTTAAACGGGCATGCAATGCAAGTTTTTTTTACACGGACAACCGATAAGAATTCACAACTTTGCAATTGAATAAATACAAACAATGTTAAAATATACTTTAAAGAGTAATATCACATGGACTATTATTGAATGTTAGTGTAAATTTGAATTTAGGTCCCCGTGATTTGTCCTAGAAATGGGTCTTGAAGAGGCTTAAGATTCGATCTTGTTTATATTATGAGTTGTGTTGGAATTGAAGGAACTGTTTTATTAGCTAGTTATAGCTATGAAGCACGAATTTCGACACAAACACCTGATACGACACTGACACAGACCCAGACACGTCGACACCGTTAATGTAAAAATCTAGGACACTGACACCACCACATTTATAGTAATTTATTTATAGAGGGTCTAAAATGAAAATCAAAATACATACGTAAGCATATAAATATTGAGCAATTTATTTCATTGAAAAAGTTATAAAACAAGATATTAGAGTATTTGATCATTATTTATTTATCTACTATCAAAAAGGTAAAAATGTTGTAATGAACTTTAATTTTAATAAACCCCTAATTGATCAATATTTCTCAACACATATATAACTCTTGTATCTACTGTGTATGGAACCAAGAGACAAAAATATATTTCACACATTTGTCTGAGTTGTCCGACACGGCTCGTATGAGTGTTGTATAGGTGTAGGACATCAGTCTAGGAGTGTCGAAGTAAAAAAAACAATTTTATTTAGGACACCGATCTTGGTTATCTGACACGTATCGTACGAGTGTCATAGAAGTATCGGACACCGATACGTGTCGGACACTGCGACACACCTAGTCTTAAAGGTGTTCGTAGCCGTGATTTCATATGAGAGGAGCTGCTGCTGGCGAATTTGTTTCGCTGTTGGCGCATCGGTTTTCTGTTGTAGCAGCTTCGTCTATAAGAAAAGTATTTATTTTTATTTTTTTGGTTCTAGAGAGAAGTATTTATTAGTGTATGAAAATTAATTTCAAATAACTTTGCACTCAACACAAGATGCATATCGTGCATCTATCAGAATACAAAATGGCATTATTGCATATCCAACTAGGCAAATGACGCATACCATGTGCATCAACCATGAAGGCATAGGCCACAGTTTCATTTGGTTGGTGTTCTCTTATTATTATATGATAATATGGATAAGGCAATCTAGTGAAATAATGAAAAAATGGGGAGAGGATTCGGTGTCTTTTGGTGTTTTTGATGGCTTTTGTTTCTATCTCTCTCTAAACCATTAATTCTCTCTCATCCAATTAATTTATTTTAATCATTTATCTAACTTTTCCTCTCATCTAAAACGAACTAAAGGCACCGAAAACACCGAAGTCAAAGACACCGAATCCTCTCCCCGAAAAATGCATGTCATTTGTTAAATGCAAATTATATGGATCTATCTGCAGTGCACTTGCCAACAAAGGCTGAATCACGTACCGGTACTATTATCCGGAACAGGAAGGGAGGAAAAGACTGCTTAAATGTTTGGCTAAATTACACTTTCCCTTAGTTTAATGTCAGATATTTTTTTTATTTTCAATTTTACCCTTTTGACTAGTTTACATATAAATGTTTAAGTTTCATGGTTTTATTTTTTTTATGATTTTTCAATCTTCAAATTTATTGTTTTCATATGTGTTTGCATAAGAAATCATGAATTTAAAACTTGAAAATTCATATAAAAATGGATGAGAAAGACAAGATTGAAATAAAAAATTATCAAATTGTTACCGAAAATTAAGTTAAGAAACTAAAAATATAATTTTACCTAAATATTTTGGCATATATTTTTTTTAAGGAAAATATTTTAGCATATATTGTTATTCGTTATCTAATAGATCCTCTAAAAAAAACTAGCTCAACTAATGTGAGCTATAAACATATTCGCTATCCATTAATTTATCCATTGTACGCTACAATGGATCAAACAGTGCCTAAATATGTTTTTATTTTAAAAATAAATAAGCATGCATTAAGTCAATAAAATATATATTAAAATATGCATATATAAACTATCTATAGTCATAGCTCCGTTGGTAGCTCCATTTACATTGATATGTAAAGGTTAAAGTTTGAATCATGAATTTTCCACTTCTCCACACATATAGTAAGAGTCTAGCCACTAGATTACTTGACTATTACAGAGTTCTATATCGGATAAAAGATGACCTGGACATATGCTTATAAGTGAGGGACAATCCTCCTTCAAAAAAAAGTGGGGGACAATCCTTTTTTTTTTTTTTAACAAGCTAAAAGATATTAAATTACCACAAACACTGAGTTATAACCGACACAAGATGTGCCGGTCCAAAATTCAACAAGTGTAATCTGAACAACACAAAAGAGAACCAACAAGATAACAATCTAATGGCCACTCCCAAGCATAAGACGGGATTAAGCCACAAAGAATGAAAGTCAAAAATAAAGTTATTAATATTTTTTTTCCTTCAACAAACAATAAGAAAGCACTTTTACTTTGTAAACAAGAAATTGCAAAGATTCTTCCTTCTGCCGAAAGAATGAAAAATAATTTCCTTCCAAATTATCGAATCAGTAGATGACCAAATAAGATGTAAAGATGAATGCAACTTTTCAAAAAAGAACGTAGATGACCGAAGTAAATTAGGTGGTCTGATAAACACCTCAAACCGACCAAAACCATGCTTAACTAATGCGCTAACAATGACTAGATACGTACTATCATACTATAATTCCTCTATGAATCAACTTATCCTTTGTAGGAATTCGACTACGGAACAATCCTCCTCGATTTTGTGAAATTGTATTAAACTCAAACACAAATTCTTTTTTTTTTAAGAAGTTAAATTAATCCACCTAAATTGGCTCCAGGACCTAAAACCTCGAAGAAGAGCACACTTTCAGATCTCAAGTCAATATCACCGAACCAACCCAAGTGAATTCTCAAACATAAATTCTAATATAGTATCATAGTATTCTCCAATATTTATTGGATGAAACTACTATCCTACATTTTTATATGCAAATAATAATATACTAATCCCATTGGTCAAAATAATACCTTATGTGGTATAGACCGTGTAGTACTATTTTTATACGGGTACTCTCCCGCATTAATCCAAGTCATTGCCACGAGGGAAAGCTGTAATCGAATCACATATAGGATCTACACAACATACTTGAAATTTGAATACTCATCGGACTTGATTTGAAAGTGACTATGGTACAGTTTCGTGACTACTAATATAGTTTTGTATGGTGGTAGAGTGATGGTGGAATGCATCAGTTGATAACTGGAGCGATAGAGGATATATATCCACTGACACTCCGACGCTTATGTCATATGAGATCAGAATGAGGGATTTAAAAAGAGAGTAGTTTCTAACATTAGGGACTGCTAAAATTCCCCTTTTAGAGAGAGAGAGTAGTTTCTTATATAGATTCATATATTTTTTTCAAAAGAAAACTGGATATCTATTTCTACCAATTTTATAACTGGATCTTTTTGTTTTGTTGAATACCTTTTACCTAATCGGACATGTGATGGTGCAAATATCTATTTTATAGCAAAATATCTTTTTTAAAGTTGATTTTTTTTTTACATGGTACAAAAATATATGTGTCAGTTAATAGCATTTTGTTAAATGATGATTTTATATAGAGAATCAAATGATTATCACTCATCGAAATAGTTAAATGATTTATTCTATTCACATTCAATTTAAACGACCTATAAATTGATGATGACTCATTTGTCTTGATTTTTTTTTTTTTTTAAGGATTGTCTTGATTATTATAAAAAAAATATTGCGATCATTTTACCATCTCTCTAAAAAGGTTATATATTTGAGTTAATGTAATTTGTACTTAGTTGAAATAAATATCAACAGTATATGTCATTGGTACGTTATATATTTAACTACAAATACAATTAATGTGCCCTAGAATTTGGGGGAAATCACACAGGTACATAAACCTCAGAACTTGAGGAAAATTTAAATTTGTGTTTCTGGAGTGGTGGGGTTCATTCGTGGACGGAGGTTCACTGCTTGGAACAAAATTTATCTTCGCTTAAACGATATCGTTTTTGAACGAGAAGATGCAGAATGAGCTCATTTCCAAATGAGAGCTAGAACAACTTCAACCATAGAAGGATGAATTGGTTTATGATCCATTTCACTGTTCCAATCCGTTTTCAGATCCGGTTCCAATCCCTGCTTGGTGTTGAGTGTTGTTGTTGTGCGCTGTTGTTTGATGGCTTTTGTTCCAATGGTTGTCGCAGCTGAGGAGGTGGTTTTGGGTTGTAGTAGAGGGGTTTTTTGCTGGGTTGCTATGGCTGTTGCGTGTTTGGTTGTGGTATTGTGGTGGTGGTGATGTGTGGCAATGGTGTTGTGTGGTGATGTGGTGGTGGTGGTGATGCGTGGTGCTGGGTGGTGACATGGTGCTGATGTGTGGTGCCGATCTGTGAGGTCCGTTTCCGGTGGCGGAAGGTGTGTCGACTGTTGGTGGGTGGTCCGATTGGAGTGTAGGTGGTGACAGACGTGTGGTGTGGAGGGGGTGAAGTGTGGGGCCGATAGGTGTGGTCCATTTCCGATGGCTGCAGGTGTGGCGACATCTCTTTCATTCACGATTAATCCTCCCTCAACGAACTCTCGGATCGTTTTTTGTCGTAAGGATCGTGGTGGTTAGGGTTTGTTCGCGCCGGTGGCCATGGGCTTCAGATTTTGCTTGATTTGGTCCCCCCGAGGTCACTGTGTGTTTATTGTTTTTACTATTTCGATGTTGTTTTCTGTTGTGTGGTGGTGGTGGTGGTGGGCTTGCGTGGGGGATTGTGGGGCTGTCTTGGTGAAGTTTGGTTGGGTGGTCGTGGTTTATTTGGACTCCGATTTGGTGTCGGAACGGTTTACGGGCGGGAGATATACGGGGGTGGTTGGTGTTGTTTAGGTGAGGAGACGGGTGTTTGTTGGGGGTGATTTCTTCTGGAGACTATCTCTGTTACTCGGGTCCTTGTTCGTCGTCACTAGCTCTTGTTTGCGTTTTTGGGGTAGTTAAGGTGTTTACAATGTTTGGAGGGAGCGGGTACCGTTGAGTTGAGTCTTTTCCTTTTGACCAGTTTGTTGTTTGCACCTCTGCTTATCATGTCGTTTGTCTTACTTTTTGTGTGCTGGTTTCCGGTTGGCCGGTTACTTTTGCTTCGAGATCGAGAGTCGATGTCTAGTTGCAATCTTGTTAAACTTGATTTGGTGTTTCTCTGTTGTACCGGGGGTGAGGGGTGCCCTTCTGATTTGGTCCTAATGTTTGGTGGGCCGATCACTTTTGATTTGAGACCAGGAGTCAGTTCTTTGGCTCAAGTTTTAGTTTTGGGCTTTTTATGGTTTCTTTTGGTGGATCGGAGGTCGAGAGGTGGTGGAAGCTGATTGATCTTTTCGGATATGAGCTTTTTGGATGTGGCTCAGCTTTGGTGTTGAGGACTGAGAGTTTATTCTTTAGGGGTGTTTCGTTGGGGGTGTGTAGTGACGACGGGTAGTGCGGGATATCATTTTTACAGTAGTCGTTTTCGTGAAGGAGTCTGTTTTACGTGGTGACGAGTATTTTGATGGGTGTTGTCCTCTGGTGTGATTTTTAGGGTGTTTATTTTCGGGTGTTCCGCTTATATACGGTGCCTTTACTTTGTATTCTCAATTTCACCGGTCTCTGTTCGTCTTGAGCAGGGACCTAGTGGTTAAATAAAATTTGTTGTTTCAAAAATATAAAGACAATCAATTGAATAAGGAGAAGAAAAACATATCAATGTGAGAGAGAATCAATTGAGATAGCCGCTATGAGAGATATGATGGAGGAGAGGCGGTCGAGTTGGAGAGACATTTGAGTTACGATTTAGTTAACTTCAATGATTTGAAACAATTTCATTGTACATATAAAGTTAATTGGAAAAAGAAGAAATAATCTATGCAAGTTCCAGGGTTCGAACCCCGGCCTCCAAAAAAAAAATTGGAAAAAGAAGAAATAAAAATGTTGAGCGTTTGAGTTGAGTGTAGTGAAAAGTGTTTGGGTTGGGCTGAGTTTCATTAGATTGACTAATTTAACAGCCCTAATAAAGTGAGTGTACATTCGGGTGGCAAAACAAACCAAATGGAACCGCGTGGGTGAATAAAAAATTAGCCCAAACACATCCAAATCAAATACGATTTTTTGCGATTTTTAATTTGGGTTGATTCAGTTTGCAATTTTCTATTGGTTTAGTTTGGAACACCCTAATACATATACACTTTATATTTGTAAAATCAAGTATCTTATATTTAAAAAAACTATACAATATTACTATTACCTTTATAATTTATACTAAATTTTTCTTCAAAAAAAAATTATACTAAATTTACTTTTTTTTACGAACAAGTGAAATATACACTATTTTCGTGTGAGATGTATTTTATATTTGTGTAAGTTCATTTACATGTTAACTTAAATTAATATTTTTCTATTAAAAGTTTATAAATACATTAATTACATGTGCTTGGTTCGGGTATCATACTACTTAATTTTCAAATGGTACCTCAAAAATAAGAGGGTTCTTTCCCACCCTTTACATATTTATAAGATGAGTAAATTCATAAAAAATGAAAATAAAAAAAAGACCACCGATTTTTTTCTTTGGATTGATAAATTTGAACACATAATCATTTCATGATCAAATAGTATATTTTTGAACGGGTGTGTGGTATTTAAGAAATCATTGGGGGTGGGGGTGGATATAAACGTAGTCCTCTATATAAGGAAATTTGAAGATCCACACATACTTTATTGACATCCCAAGGGAAAGAAACCCATAAGGAAATTTGAAGTGTACCCCCGACAATTTGTTGGGTACCCTTACTCTTTTCAAAATTTCTTATTTTATTTTAATTAATAAAAAAATTATACAAAACTCACTGCACCCATACGACACATCTCAAGGAATTTTTTTCATAAATTCTCTTACGTATTCAATTTTTGGTTTTGTCTAATGTCTTTCATCATGCACAAATAGTGTTTTTATCATTGGATTAATAATAAATTATTGCATCATAATTCATTTAATTTAATGGAGAAATTTATTAATTTAATGGTAGAAACTAGCTTGTACATGATATAAGAATTCTTTTAGAAAAGAAATTATGCAAGATTTGTCCTACTTATGCATCATATAATTGGTCTTGATTTTGATAGACCCCATATGCTTGTTATTTCATTGATTCTAAAACATATGTTTATGAGATGCCATATGTACTTGTTATTTTATTGATTCTAAGTATATGTTTAAGAGATAGAGTAGTGATATATGTACAACCTTTTGGGATAATATTGATGACAATTTTTATTTTCTTTCTTCTCATTGATCCAAAACAATAGAGGGAGAAAAAGAAAGAGAAAAAATAAAAATATAACGTGAGTATGAGAGAGAAAGTTGCCAAAAAATTATAATAAAGTGGTTGTGCAGATATCATTTCTCTAAGAGACAAAAGTCTAAACTGGTTCCTATCAAGAAAAATAAAGTATAATCTGAATAAAAAAATATTATGGTTTCATTTTCCACACAAAATTATTTTCCGAATATGGCAAAATTACTAGAATGGTATTATCTATCGTTATAACGTACAGGAACAATAAATTACCACATTTTGTCAAAAAATAAATAATAATAATAAATTACCACATGGTTTTTCAACAACGAAAGCTTTTCTTTTACAAAAGCTAAAGTGAATGTATCCATTTAACTTATCTTTGGTATCACGATGAGTATATGGATATCAATGAGTACCCATTGGTACCGAGTATGATATTCGTTTCCGCCCTATTGGATAAATATGATAATCCTGCCCGCCCTGTACCCTTGTAGGTACCCGCGGATATTGAAGTATCTATGGATATTTATGGGTACCCGTGAATTTTTGAATTTATTTATTTTTGGATACAAATAATAACTTTTTTTTAATTACCAAAAAATTTCAACTTTTAAACATTCATACATAATCCATTCAAAATTTCATAAATCATATATAATCCATAGAAAATTCATGGTTCTTACATAATCCATAGGATATGTTTTATAATGTGAATGAAGTGGAAAAGGTGAACTTAATAAGATGAATTAAAAAAATTAAAAATAAAAATAGGTTATTAATGAAAAATCTTAGGTGGGCAATAAAATTTCCTTCAATAAGGTAACAACTTTAAATAATAAGATAAGATATATATAAGTATATTTTAGTAATATACTTAATTTATTATCGGGTATCGGTACCCGTGTGTATGGGTACGATCAAATCCGTGTCTGTATCCATATAATAATGGGTAGTCAAATACCCGTTTATTATACACGTGGATACCCGTATAGCTACCCGCCCAGTGCCTGTGACGGATTTTACCCACGGGTAACCGTGGGCATGAGTATTTTTGCCACCCCTAGAAGAGTATGTCAAAATCTCGTCGATCTACTGTAATTTTCTAAAAGCTATATTTTGTATTTTCTGCAAAATTACGGGGTCACCGTGATTCTACGTATCGAGATAGTCTTTTATATGTACAATTATTTGGGTAAAAATTTAAATGCACACAAATAAATAAAAAAAATTAAAAGATAAATAAAATAGTCACATCAATTAATATCGCTTTAATTTTTTTTTTAATTTCATGTGTGTGTGCATCTAAGATGTAATATTTAGTATTGTGTTTAACAAAGTATTTCTCTTGGGTATCCACCTTTGTACCTTCTTTTCTAGTATGAGAAGATTTCATTCATAACATTGTGCCATACAGTTATTTTTTATATTGTTTGCGTTCAGTTTGGTGTATATGAATGATTGTATCCATTGAGTTTGAGATGCAAATGGGGATGTAGCTCAGATGGTAGAGCGCTCGCTTAGCATGCGAGAGGTACGGGGATCGATACCCCGCATCTCCAAATTTTATTTTTTTCAATATTTTAATTTTAAATCGCATCAGATTGTGTTTGTATTGTAATCATGTGGGCACTAGGCTAGCTCTAAGTAGCCACGTTTGCGAATATGACTGAGAGAAATTCTTTTATAGTCACAAACGCAAATGCATAGTGCTTGAGTACATACACATTACAAGATTTTTTTTAATAGTAAAAAAGAATTTGATAATGAAATGATTTAGTATTTTAAAAAATGACATTTTATGTGTGTGATCAAACACAATTTATTTGTGTTTGTGCCTGTGGAAAGAATGGCTCTATGACTGAATAGAAGCAAATTTTTCAAAAATGCACTTTGTCACACTAACTTTTACTCTGCTACGTGCACTTCTAATAGACCCACCGCATTTAAGTTATCTTCTATGTTAATAACCCAACATGTTTACGTGTCACTGTTGTGTTTCTCTACCAAGGCAACACATTTTTCCTTATTAACTACAAAATAAATGAATCTTTTTTTTGAATAAAAATAAAAAATTCATTTATAAATGAATCTTTATTTAGAATTCTTTTTGTCTTCCACCGATTATTAATTACAAGCTAGATGCTCATTTGTTTTAAAAACTTTGTTCTTTTTTGAGGGAAGGAATTTTTGTTCTTGTTCACTTTATCTTTCAATTAATTTGTGTTTGCATATATCTTTGCCGATCAAAATTGTTATTCGTTTAAAAATGAGGGAAGGAAATTATCATTAATGAAAGAAATACTAATAGAATGGATCAAAAGGACTTGCACTTAGACTTTATTGATTTTGAGAAGGCACATGTTAGAGTGTTTAGAGAAATTTTGTGGAAAGTCCTATAAAATAAAGATGTTAGAATTGTCTATATTCAAGTTATCAAGGATATATATAAGTTGAGGTTTCGACTAATGTGAGGACACATGGTGGAGACGCCGACGATTCCCCCATAATAGTAGGATTTGTAGCAAGGTTTAACAATAAGCCCTTATCTTTTCACTTTAGTTTTGAATGTGTTTACCAAACACGTTCCGGAACGGACACCAAGATGTATGCTTTTTGTGCATGATATTCTCCTACTTGAAAATTTGAGGGAGGAATTAAATAGGAAGTTGAAGACTTGGATACAAACCTTAGAAACGTATGACTTATACTTGAGCAGAAGCAGGAGAGTATATTGAATGTAGTTTTAGCAAAAGACGAAGCGTTTCTAGTTTAAGGCTAAAAATTGAAAATTATATCATACCACAAGTTACAAAGTTTAAATATATCGGGTTTATGGTGTAACGCCCTATTTCTATTAAAGCGATAATACACGCAAATAATATAAATATTCAAGAAATAGACGCTACGTCTTCACATAAAAATCAAACAACGTGCATATATAAAAATTCTCAACAGTCGCAGCGGATATAAGTCATACATCACCAGGGTATACATGTCATAATATCAACATACATCCATAAGTAAGAACTCCAAAACCCGACAAATGGGCAAAATCCCCATAATATAAATAAATCTAGAATATCATAAAACCGACACCTAATCAGAGCCTAATCTAAGACTCTAAAGAACCGATAACGGAGATTAGCTCCCGCTATCCAAGCAATCACCAAGCAACTCACCGAAAGCAAACTAGTCTTGCACTTCGTATACCCATTCATACAAATAGGTAGGCGGTCCACCACAGACCACTAGGGGTTAGCTTCACATCAATCATAATCAACATAAAAAAAAATAAAAAAAAAGCATTCAAGGATTTCATGCATAACACATATACATACACATCCCTCCTAAAATACTAACATCACATAATTATTATCCCCCATTCCATACACCTCAAGCTATCACATCACTAACATAGCATAGCAAGCATATTTAATCTTTAATCAAGTCATCGACATAAGCTCATCATTTATCAACATCAAACAATGAAAGGATTACTCACTTTCATCCTCATTTAGCATACTTAACTCAACAAGTACAATTCATCATTTCAAAGTTATAAGCAAGCAATCATCATTATCAAAGAAATCACCACATCATATGTATATACTTATACAATTTTCACCTCCTTACTCTTACCAAAATAATTATCATCAAACAGATTCACCAAGTGTATAAGCATAAGCAAGTAAGACATGCAGTTAGAGCATAGTTCAATTATTCACAACCATCAACAAAATCCACCCATGTACATATACACCAATCCACACAATCACAACATTCACCAAATTTTTCCAATGCACAAATTCAACAAGTCACATATACAATTATGACACGGCTCATCAACTATTCAAATGCATGCAATGTTCTAGACTCTGCTAGATGCATGTGGTACCAAATCACCTCAAGGTCATCACCCATGATGCAACAAAAACATCATATGTAAGATTTCATACCCGTCTTACATTATCACCGAAGTAAAAGAGTAACCCTCTTTTACAACATCAAGACTCAACATGACTATGATGCATGGACATACAAGCAAAGACTCGACAATGCAAAATCACCTCATAAATATTCA
>Ga0315914_1007570_pt1 | contig 14974 bp, 9 predicted proteins | sample MpolenodulesMG_FD_203920 | JGI IMG/M metagenome (GOLD analysis project Ga0315914, IMG submission 203920) | Medicago polymorpha root nodule microbial communities from Los Angeles, California, United States - elongated nodules | ecosystem: Host-associated > Plants > Roots > Nodule | place: USA... | reverse complement strand
TAATTATGTAGTTTTTTTATCCGCTTAGGGCTTTAGCCCTCTTTTTCCACTAAAAAAAATCGGATGGTCTTTTAAGATTAGGAATTAAGATGGTTAACAACCAATTTTTTTTCCTCAAAAAAAATATTTTTTTTTTTTGTACGCAGGACATAGTTTGACTCGTAATGTCGACATTACTATGTTCAATATCTTCATACTTTACTCGACTTTGAATCCGAAATTTGCATCTATGTGTGTGAGTTTGAGACAGTATTTGCTACTTTGAAAAAAAAAATTTAATCTTTATTTTTTTTGGTAAATATTTTTTCTAGTAATTTTTTTTCTTTCTAGTAATTCGTCTTTGTAAGATGAATAGTTAGATTTTTCTAGTCATTTTTATAAAAAAAAATATTTGGATTATATTATAAATCAGAATCGGATATACATCAATTATTCAATAAACTTAAAAACATGATCAAAAAAATAAACTTAAAAACATAATATTTACTTATAATAATGACTGAAAGAGGACTTTGACCTTCTTTGTTCAAAAAAAAAAGAGACCGAAATAAATAAATTAGGCAATCTTTATATCTTTGGAAAAATATTAAATCACCTTCAAAACAACTCTTTAAATGAAAAATATGTCTGTCATATGCCAATTCCTTCCTCAAATTACTTACATTGCATTAACAATTTCCCTTTAAATTTGATTAATGACAAACCAATCAATTAAATAAATACACTTATAACACAATCAATTAAATAAATGCAAACTACAATGCACCGAGTGTATTCATTGAATTGATTGACAAGGCGAGATCATTGGCAATAGTTAATAAACTATCCTTTTTTTGATCATGATTATAAAATAATCTTCTATATAAAGAATCAAATAAATTTTTCATTATTATAACCAAGCAATTTAAGCTCAAATAGTTAATGAGATTCACCAATCGAATTTTAATTTATTTTATGAATGGAACAATTCTTAATCAAATTATACTCTTACTTTAGGATGAACCCCGTATTACCGGAACCCTTCTCCTAGGAACCAAAAGGTTAAAAAAATATCATTATAATTATGCAAAACGTCTAAATTGTGTGTGACAGAAGAAAAAGGAAATTTCTGTGGTGATTCATTTCAAATCTCTAGCTAAGCATAAAATAAGAACTTTCCCTTATGGCAATGATGATCTGCATTTTAGCTGTATCTTATTGTCACCTTTAGAAAGAAAGAGAAAAAAGAAAAACTTTAATATGGTGTGCTGTTTTTTATTTTTATTTTTATTTTATTTTTCTATAAATAAAATGTTTGGTGTATTGTTTGAAACTCTCTAGAGTGAGATTGCTTACGTGTGAAACAAATACTGCTCAACATGCCAGCTTTGTTCTTTCAAACTTACCTCAACTTGCTAAATGAACCAATCAAAATGAGTCACCATATTCTAAGAATAAAACTAAGTGCATAGTTAATCATTGGGTCAAAAAAGTGTATAATTAGTTAACCATGATTTTCACACTATGTGTAAAATTCATATGTGGTCAAAATTGGAATGAAAAAAAAAAAGAAGCTATGGATGGGAAGAGACTTCAATAAAAGTGGTAAAAGTGGTCTGTCGAGTCGAGTCGAGTCCTCTGATTAAGATTAGTCATTGATAAAACAATACTTTTCACTAATAACATAATTAAAACAAATAATTTGCAATCATTAAATCAGATCAAACAATCTATATTTTTTCCAATCGGTTATCTTGGTTCGTCAAAGTAAGAGTATAAATTTTTCGATATTAACATCAATAAAAATAGATAAACAATAAACACGTTGATCATTAGATTCAAATCAAACGTTTGAATTTCTGATTTGACGAAGTAAAAATATATTACCTAATCTTGATTCAACTATCGAGATACTTTAACCACAGACAATCTAAATCCGCGTAAATATTCATATTTTTAAGCTGGCTATTACCATATGACAAAAATGAAAAAACACAAAAGTTTGTTCTTACTATAAGCATTATTAATACCTTGCTTTAGCCTGTCAAATTAGCTCTCTCTCTCTCTGTCTCTCTCTCTCTCTCTAGCACATACACTGTCTTTCTCTCTCTAACAGATACACTTTCTCTTTCACCAAATTCCATAGCAGATTTCTCTGATTTGCTTCCATTCATATTTCAAAACCAATCACACACATTAAATACTGTAATATGAGCATGACCATTTAGTGTTTATGCTTCTATTTCCCTTCATTCATCAATGATGTTGAAGAAAATTCTCTAAATTTTCTTCCATTATCATAAAAATTCAATCTTTAGATTTTTGGTTTTGACAAAAAAAAAAAAAATAGAGAGAGAAAAAAAAAATGGCACCAAACACAGTTACAAATGCAACTGACAAAGTTAATGATTTCACTTTGTTACATGTTCATGATGGTTTGGATTCTCCAATGTTTCAAGAGAAGCAAAAAAAATCTACAAGTACAAAACAGTTTACATGGGTTATTCTCCTTAAACTCCACAAACTTCTGACATGTTTGACATGGTTGACCAATGGTCTCAAATCAACTTTTTCATTGGTCAAAAAGAGAATTTCATTATCTGATATTGGTGATGAAAATCCTAAGAACACAACAAGGTTATATAGATTCATCAAAGTGTTTCTTGTACTTTCAATTGTTGCTTTGGTTGTTGAAATCATTGCTCATTTTAATCAATGGAATTTGCATGTGATTCAACCTTGGGAAGTTAAGAATCTTTTGCAATGGTTTTATATGGTTTGGATTTCTTTTAGAGAAGATTATGTTGCTCCTTTGGTTTTGTTTGTGTCAAAGTTTTGTATTGTTTTGTTCTTGATTCAATCTTTGGATCGGCTTGTTCTTTGTCTTGGATGCTTTTGGATCAAGGTTAAGAAGTTGAAGCCTATGATTGATGATGATGCTTATGATGTTGAGGATCCTTTGAGCTTTCCTATGGTTCTTGTTCAGATTCCAATGTGTAATGAAAGAGAGGTAACTAAATGCTGAAACTTGATTCTAATCTATGATTTAGGATCTTCTTTCAATTTTTGAAACATCTTATGTGCATATTGGATTCAATTATGATTGCAATTTGGTAGCTTGATTTATACATGATTTTCCAAATTTTCATGTTTTGTAATTGGAGTTTGACTGTTAAGTAAGTAAAATCTGGTCAATGATTGCTCCAGCCAGACTTCGAATTCGGGTAATCCCGATCAATTCGAACTTCACTGGTAATCTGGAGTTTGGCCGATAAGTAAAGTCTAGTCAAAGATTGTTCTAGCCAAATTTCGAATTTGGGCAATCCTGATCGATTTGACCTTCACCGGAGCCTACATGTATAATGGATTAAATTATGATTGGAATTTGAGCCTGATTCATACTTGATTTTCTAATTTTTTTGGCTTAACTCTGATTATCAAGGGAAATAGTCTCGGGTGGTAAATAAAGTCTGACCAATGATTGTTTCAATCAGGGTTCAAGTTCTGCTAGTCCTAATCGATTTAACATTCGCTAGAGCTCATTGGTCATTTGAGCTCAAACACTTGGTTTTTCGATTTTACGTTTGATACTGACACATTTTTTTGTTTTGTTTTGTTTTGAATGAAGGTTTATTCACAATCAATTGGTGCTGCTTGTCAACTTGATTGGCCGAAAGACAGAATACTAGTTCAAGTATTGGATGATTCAGATGATCCTAATTTACAGATGCTTATCAAAGATGAGGTTTCTTCTTGGAAAGAGAAAGGGGTCAACATTGTTTATAGACATAGATTGATCAGAACTGGTTACAAAGCAGGGAATCTTAAGTCAGCTATGTCATGTGACTATGTCAAAAACTATGAATTTGTGGCAATATTTGATGCAGATTTTCAACCAAATCCTGATTATCTCATGCAAACCATTCCACATTTCAAGGTAAGCATTATAAATAAGCCAAATAAGGACAAGGAAAAGTTTAGTCATGTTTACTTCCTAACCGCATTTACAGTTTTCAGTGTCAACTTTGACTTTGTATGTGACGAATGACAGAAGATGGAAGCTTACTAGAAATTATGCATTTCCAGAAAAACCGAAAACAATGTTTTGAATTCAATCTATTTTCAATTTGCATTTTCAAAAACTTCCCCTGTTATATGTAACAGATATTTTATCTGTGAAAAATGAAAATGGAATAAGGAAACACTAGAAGTAAACGGCCCTAACGATTTTTTGTGACTTGTTGTTTATAGGGAAAACCTGACTTGGGACTGGTTCAAGCAAGATGGTCATATGTGAACAAAGATGAGAATCTACTAACAAGGCTTCAAAACATCAACTTGTGTTTTCACTTTGAGGTTGAACAACAAGTGAATGGTTATTTCTTGAATTTCTTTGGATTCAACGGAACAGCTGGTGTTTGGAGGATTAGGGCTTTGGAGGAATCAGGCGGTTGGTTGGAGAGGACAACAGTTGAGGATATGGACATAGCAGTTAGAGCTCATTTGAATGGATGGAAATTTATATACCTTAATGATGTTAAAGTTCTTTGTGAATTACCTGAATCTTATGAAGCTTACAAGAAACAACAACATCGTTGGCATTCTGGCCCCATGCAACTTTTTAGGCTATGTCTTCCTGCTGTATTAACTGCCAAGGTATTGCTAATTATCATTTCTCTTTCAACTTTATAGTGTAACATGGTTTTAGGCTGCTGCAACATAAGGTTTTAGGGTCTGTTTGCATTGACTTGTTTGAGTTTATTTATTAGCGTAAGCACTAGTGAGACTGTTTGGAAGAGCTCATAGAACCAGCTTATAACTTGTCTATAAGTTGTTTTCAACTTATTTTCATAAGCTCTTAAAAATAGCTTATTAAAATAACTAATTGCTTATATATATGAACACAGTTTGACTTTAGGCTCTATTTGGGAAACAACTTTACTAAGCCCTTACCATATGGTGGAAAGCTTATAAAACAGCTTTCATATAAGCTATAAGATATTTTTTATAAACTATCTTGGAGAGCTTATAGAAATAAGCTGAATACAGTTTGTGATCAGGTCATAAGTTGTTTCCACAAGCTCTCTGAAACAGTCTCACAAGTTCTTTCTTATACTGTTAGACAAGCTCAGATAAGGCAATCTAAACACGTCATTTTATCTTTTGCTATAGAAATAACTTTCATATGACCACTTATATGATAAGCGCCTATACTATAAGTGCTTAATTAAGTTGTTTATCCAAACAATTCCTAGAGCTCTCTGTTATTGCAATTACGATCACATCAACCACAATTATCCACAAATTTTTGGCAACTGTATTTTAAAACTATGCTTAAAAATGTGTATAAGTTTTCTGAATTTTTATTTACTGTTCTGTGCAGATATCAGTATGGAAGAAGGCAAACCTAATATTCTTGTTCTTCTTATTGAGGAAACTTATACTTCCCTTCTACTCATTCACCCTATTCTGCATCATACTACCCTTAACAATGTTCATACCTGAATCAGAACTACCTCTTTGGGTAATCTGCTATGTCCCTATCGTCATGTCGTTCTTAAACATCCTTCCATCACCAAAATCAGTCCCTTTCCTTGTCCCTTATCTTCTTTTCGAGAACACAATGTCGGTTACAAAGTTCAATGCAATGGTCTCTGGACTATTTCAACTAGGAAGTGCTTATGAATGGGTTGTGACAAAGAAAACAGGTAGATCATCTGAGTCCGATTTATTAGCATTAGCTGAAAGAGAATCTAAGTCTTCAAATGAAGATAAACCATTGCATAGAAGACACTCAGAATCCGGTTTGGAGTTATTAGGCAAAATTCAGAAATCAGAAGTGGTTTCAAAGAAGAAGAAAAACAAACTCTATAGGAAAGAATTAGCACTTGCTTTTCTTTTACTCACTGCTTGTGCTAGAAGTCTTTTAGCAGCACATGGTGTTCATTTCTATTTCTTGCTGTTTCAAGGTTTGGCATTCCTTGTTATGGGTTTGGACTTGATTGGTGAACAAGTTAGCTGAAGAACATGGCATTGAAAATGTCTTGTTTTTTATACTAATAATTGGTGATTCTAATTTCAAGTCCATATATCAGTTGAAAGAACTATATCAGCTGGCAAGAAATGGGATATAGAGTAAAGTTTATTGATTGTATAATCATAAAATGATAAGGATCCATAGAGACAAGAATGTAATTTTTTGTTATTTACATATTTTTTGTAGACTTCAAATTTGTTGGAGAGTTATATCATTTATTTGGTTTTTTTTATTTTTGTGGTTTTTCACTTATGTAAAGTAGGATCAAGAAAATGTTGATTGAACATAACTGTATTTACTTACTACTATCTTTTATAAAAGCTTGTGAAATGAGCAACATTTCCTTTCTGGTTGTTTCTGTTTTGTGATAGTATATTATTTAATTTGAAATCCCTACTTCACACAATTTGTGTTTTGATTAAGAAGAAAGGAAGAAAAAATAACAAGTCTCTTTATGAAGGGAGAAAGTGTATGGCCTATCCGAAGTGTGCCAGAGTATCAAACTTAGGTCACTAAGGTTGAAGAACGGTCTATCCTAATTTATCCTCATTAGTCGGAAGCAATTAAATCGAATATGTCAACTGAAGTCGACCTTGCCGATGGTTTGGTTATTTGAATGGTTCAATTGTGATTTTGATTTCCAGTTCGACTTTTAACACATTTGTCAAAAGTGTATGTAAAAACCAAACCGTGACATATCAAAAACATTTTCATCAAAATCAACAATGATATACCAACATAGTGCGACACAAATGGTTGATACTTGGGCCATTAACCATTTGATATAGAGTTTGGTCACTAGCCGGTGCGTATGGAGATATATTTGTTGGAATATATCAACCCCTTAAATGAATCTCAGTTATCTCGAGAGATTAGTCTCTGCATGGAGAAGTATTTGTTGAGAGATGTTAACCTCTTAAATGAATCTCAGTATGGAGAAATATTTGTTGGGAGATGTCAACCCCTTAAATAAATCTCAGTTATCTCGAGATATTAGTCTCTGTAGTTGCGTACCTTTACTTTAAAAAAACATTTACAAAAAATATTCAACAATGAAACAGCTCAATCAAAGTCATGATCATGTTGAATTCATTTGTGATTTGTAACTGAAAGATCTTCAACATTTTTATAATTAAAGTTGCCAACATACTAAATATCTTGTTTGGAGAAAATGACTTTTCATAACTAAAATACTTTGAAGTACCTAGCTTGGACTGAATTTCTATTTAAAGTATTTGATGACAATGATAAACACACAATAATGATAAATCACCCGTCTATATTTGGCTTTGGAAGTGTGCATCTAGATCACACAAGTCATCTAAAAGTACACAAAGAAATTGCATAAATTCACTGTTTTTTCTAAATACATACATCTGAACAGATGTGGTGGGTGAGGAAAGTAGACCCATATAGTCATAGTCAATTAATATTTGGAGCAACTTTTCTCCCTTTAAAATCACTTTGAAAGTACACATCCAAAACAAATAGTTCTTCAGTAACCATCAGGAAGTATAATCTATTATCTATATCTGAAAAAAATAAATATAGTTTTTCAGTTTCATCTAGAAGTACATTTCTAAAATTAAGTGTGGATTTTTCAGAAATGTACACTTGGCTAAAGTTTCACTATTAAAAATTGAGAGCTTGCATACCAAAAAATAATATTTGAGAACTTGTTTGTAAAGTCTAGTTAAAAAGACAACACTCATATTATTAGATTCAACACCTTTACTTAATTGACTTCTCAACATATTATTTAATGTATGTGTAAAATAATTATACATCAACCCTGATCGTACATACTCATTAGATTCTTTTCGAATTTAATTTATATACATTGTCATTATACACATGTGTTGTCAGAACGATTAACTAGATACATAAACAATGTGTTTTTAACTTATTAAATACTAAAAAAACATATAATTTCTATAATTTTTTTTTTAAGGAATATAATTTTTATAACTTTTGTACACTTTAAATTAAGAGTAGTGATATTTGAACAACCATTTCATACAATTTATGGTGACAACTTCTTTTCTCTCTCTTTTCATTGGTTAAAAACAACGGAGAGAGAAAAAGAAAGAGAGAGAGAATAAGAGGATAATGTAAGTATGAGAGAAAAAGTTGTGATAAAGTGGATGTACAAATATCATTTCTCTTAAATTAATTTCATTTTTTATTAGACAAAAAAAAAAAATCCAACATTAACATCCAAAAAAACACGACAACAACAGTTTACACAGTCACTCTTCTGTCTTGTCTCTTCTTTTCTTCTTCCACGCATCAACTACAAAGAAGTTCAAAACTTTCACTTTCACTTTTCAAATTTCAAACTGATTCTCCTTTCCAATCACTGAAAAAGTGATTCTGCAACTGGGTTTGTCCGCAATGTAACTTACACTATTGAAAAATTCAATTTTTTAGCTAATTTATTTATTTATGTGAATTTTGTCATCACTCTCATAACTAAGATCACACCTTGTTTGGTTGCAGTTTTTCAATGGCTGAGGAGAAAGATGCTTTCTATGTTGTAAAGAAAGGGAATGTTGTTGGCATATACAAGTCTTTCACTGATATTCAACCTTTACTTTCATCTTCTGTATGTATCCTTATGCAAAGTTTTTGTCTTTGGAATTTTTCTGCATTTGGGTTTGCATGCTTTGTAATGTTGTATCAGTAAATGTAGTTCATTCTTGTTATGTTCTTCTCTCAGCTTATGGATTTTTTTTTCTGTATTTAGGGCCCGTTTGGATTGGCTTATTTTTTTAGCTTATACAAATAAATAAGCTTTTATGTTATTCCATAAGTTTTTAATTACTAATGAAAACTGTATCTTTATAAGCTGTTTTTTCATAAACTGTCTTGACAAACTTATGAATAATACATAAAAGCTTATTTATTTGTATAAGCTGAAAACACAAGTCAATTCAAACGGGCCCTTAGGTATGCATGATTTGTGATGTTGAATTACTAGAGTATGTTTGGATTGTCTTATTTGAACTTGTGTAGTACTAGCATAGGCGGTGAGACTGTTTGAGAGTTTATGGAAACAACTTATGACATTTCCATAAGCTGTTTTCAGCTTATTTCTTTAAGCTCTACTTGTTAGCTTACGAAATCAGCTTATAGTTTATATGAAAATAGTTTGACTTTATTTTCGTTTGTTATTAAAATAGCTTATACATAAGCGCTTATGCCGTAAGCACTTCATTAAGTTTTTTTATTCAAACATGGCGGATATGGAGGTCTTGTTTGTAATATTCTTCCTTCATGCTATGTTTTTGTCTTTGGATTTTTTCTGTATCTGGGTATATATGTTTTGTGATGTTGAACCACTAAATGGAGTTTATAAAGGGCCTCTTTGGATGAAGAAATAAGCTCATCCACTGATATAACCACTCATGACACGTCTAGGAGAGCTTAGAGAAACAATTTATGACATGTCAATAAGCTTCCTTTAGCTTATTTCCATAAGTTCCCAAGATAACTTATGAAAAAATTTCTAAGAAAACAACCTTGATGAAAACAATTTTGACTTTTTTCTATCTTTTAATACAGAGATAGCTTATAGATAAGCACTTATGTGATAAGCGTTTATGCTATAAGCGCTTAATGAAACTGTTTATCTAAACAGGCTTAAATGGAGCTCCTTTATATTGAACTTATGGGGTTGGTTTTACTTTTTTTCTTCTTCTTTCCTTCCTGAAAACAACCATGTCTTCTTCATTGTTTTGGTCAAAATGGAAATGGGGTGTTCTCAGTGAAGTATTTGCATTTTCAAAGCAGGTTTCTGGTGAATCTGTAAGTGTTTTTAAAGGGTTCTCTTTACCTCAAGAAACTGAGGAGTATCTTGTCTCACATGGACTTAAGGGAGCCACTTACTCTATCAGCGCTGCTCATGTAAATGCGGGTAGTTTTGGAAGACTTGCTGTTTGTCCTTATCAGGTTTGAGACACTTTTTGTTCTTACTTTTGTTGTTCTCTTAAACTTGTTGTAAATTTTCCTCTTATATTGGATAAAGGCCTATGAAGCACTGCATGTCGTCACCGATAATCATTTGATGAAATAGGATGATTGAATGTAATGTATAGGTGTCCGTCATTGGCATGTGCCGGACACTGAACACACCTTCAATGTGAAGTGTCGATTCGACATAGATAAAAGCCCTTGTTTTGTGCGTCCAAAGGCTTATATTGTTAACTTTGAACATTATGTTGCAACTTCTGTGTTTTCCTCAAAGTTGTCAACTGCGGATCGCAAAGGAGAACAATGGCTTGTTCAAATTCCATTATGCTACAGCGCTATAGCCGTAACTTGTCAACACTTTGTACTAAATTGCGTATCACAGAACAATAGTGGCTTGTCTAAATTCCATTATTCTATGGCGCTATATCACTATATCTGATAACTTCTTCAGCATATGCCATTTGTATTTCTGACAAGTTTGCAATTGGAAACATTTTAACTTAATGAAGAGATTAATGTTCTTTCAGGATCCATGTTCTCCTGGAGGAGGAACTGTTATGGCAAATTCCTCATTAAAGAGATCGCAAGATGCATTGCAAGCTGATACCAGTGTGAGTTATCTACTTCAAATATCCTCAACCAGGAATTATTACCTTTACATTACCAAAGACGTATCGGTGTCGGGCACCGATACTTTGGCATTTTTTAAGTATTGGGGCTTCCCAGCATTATAGTGATTAATCTATTCTTATATTATAAGGAAAAAAAAGGATTTTTAAGCTCTAAAATTTTGATATTGTTAACTTGAACTTTATTTTGCAACTTTTCTCTCTATTATGTGGTGGACTTCAATGCACAGGGAATCATATACTATCAACATTATTTCTAAATTTCTTATAACTTCATAAACTTCTTTTCTATTTTGTATCGCGGAGCTTAAACTTATACGTTTGTGTCTCTAGCAAATTTGCAATTGGAGAAAAGTTTAAGAGATTAATTTTCTTTCAGGATCCATATTTTTACGGAGGAAGAACTAATATGGTGAATCCCTCGTCAAAGAGCTTGCAAGGTGCCACGCAATTTGATGCTAGCGTGAGTTGTAAACTTTGGAATGTCCTCAATCATGAATTTTCACCGAGTATTACCAAAGAAATGTTCATTGCTTACCGCTTCATCTGTTCTTGTTCTTTTGCTTTTTTAAAACAGAAGGGAGCTGGATCATCTTCATTTTCAAGAAATTTGCAAAGGAATCATTCTATAGGTGGATTACAACTACACACAGACGTGTCTACTGATAGTTGTGTAAGCTCCTCTTTGTTTGGCATTGTTAATATCATTAATTTCATTATACATCATATTCATAGTTGTCTAAGTGCCTGCATTCTTTTACTTGGAGAATTTCTTCATAACACAAACAATCCTTGTCTGGAATGACTCAACTAACACGTCACTTTTAAAGTTATTTACCATTGTATGGCTTTCTGATCCTTAATATTGATTTCACCATCTTGATCAAAAACTTCTGGTTACGTTTTTTCCCGTCATTTAAAGTATGGATGTGGCACTAGGTTCAAGATTAAAACATTAAGTCACATGAATTCTATAAGTGACCATGAGATTATGTCTAAGCACCCTATTAATTACCTGATATTCTTCATTTGTATGCATTTATCCGCAAGTGGTTATTATAAATAAAAAGTTCTGTTACTCATAGAATTGATTTCATCTCTAAAGTTTTGGCAGCAATTCAACATTACTCTTGATCTTACCTGGATAGATGTTTTACAAAATAACTCAATCTATAAGATAGATAATACAACAAAACATTTCTTGTAGCTTTCTTGTAGACTTGAGTTTGATGGTGCGTGCAAAGGAAATCCTGGACCAGCTGGTGCTGGAGCTATACTGCGTGCTGAAGATGGGAGCAAGGTGAATATTTTGTATTTGTACAAGTAATTAATCATTTTTGTAATATATATTCTTTGTGAAAAGCATCTAATTGCTATGTCTCTTCATAGGTCTATCGATTGCGTGAAGGAGTTGGTGCTGCTACAAATAATGTTGCTGAATATCGAGGATTGATTTTAGGATTGAAACAAGCTCTCAAAAAAGGATATAAGCACATCCGTGTTCAAGGAGACTCCCTGCTCGTGTGCAATCAGGTTTGTTATCTCTGAAGATACAAAGTATGCATCAATGTTGTTAAGAAGTGGTACAATAGCGCTATAGCGTAATAGAATTTCAATAAATCACTATTGCTTCGCGATATGCTATTAATTACAAAATTACAAAATGTTGAATAAATCGCTATTTTCTGTTATCTGCGATTGACAACACTGGTATGCATTGTTCCTAGTATTTTTCAAATTTTACCCTCTCTAGCTACCTCTGTTGGTCTATATTTCACTAATAACTTTTATAAATTTTCAATTTTTATACTCTTTCTAATAATTTAACCGTCATTTTTGTTTGCTTTTGTAACAGATTCAGGGTATATGGAAAGTAAAAAACGCAAATATGGGTGAATTATGCAATGAAGCCAAGGAGTTGAAGAATAAGTTTCAGTCATTCAAGATCAATCACGTTCTTAGGGTACCCTCTTTCTCACTTTGTCATTATTTTGCTTACAAAATGTTGAAAATGTTAGATAAGTTCCCCTTTCTCTTAAATGTTAGATGTTACATTAGCATTTGGCAATCTTGTATTTGCACCTCATGGTTTTTTAATTTGCACGCCGATCTACAAAAGCGGTCTTGTGATCTTAATGTTTGCGTAGATAAATTCTATATAGTTTCAAATCAAAATTTCTTGTCCTACATTTAACTAGAAGATCAACATGCTACCTTTAGTTGTACATAATTTTTAGTTCTTTGTATTTGTATAGTCATAATCACTAGCAACAATATACACTCCCAATTATATGAATAATTTCATGCAAACTATTTTGACTTTTTTGTTTTTAGATTATAGCTTCCTCATTTTTCTTTTGTCTTAGTATTTGGAATCTGTTTATAAATAACATTTTTTTTAAAATTTTCAAGGAATATAACTCTGAAGCTGATATTCAAGCGAACCGCGCGTTAAATCTCCAAGGTTAGATTTCAAGACTTTTCTGAGTTCCCTATCCGTTTCAGTTCTAATTTGCAACAAGTTTCACACCAAACTGTCATGACTTCCAGAAAACATCACGCTCCATTCTCTATAACACCTTTTTGCACCACTTAAATCTCCGAATTTCCGTGCACATTAAACAATGCACTTTGAACATATACATTGCATCCAAATACACTCCTTAGAATTCAAACTTGCACTTGTTAATCAAAAGAATAAGCTGAAACTGCAGAACATGCTTTCAATATGTTAGGAAAGCTTAACTAATTAGAGTTATGAGATTTTGACATGTCTCTATTTTCCATCTACATTTTTATTAAGATATTTTTCTTGAGTAAATTTAAATAAGACTTAGCGTTCGTATCTTACATACAAGACATATGACTTATCTCAGTCAAATTTTTCATTATATAAACTAGTTTGACAATTCAAAAAGAAATTTGCTCTATGTTGGTTAAAAATATTTTTCCGTAGATTTTATTTTCATATCTTCATTTGGAAGGGGAACATAAATTTGAAGGGATTTTGAACTTTTGCAGCTGGTCAGGTTGAAGAAGATTGTGAGATAAAATAATGATCAACTAGCAGCATACATGGCTTATGCCTTTGCCTTCTTGTGGAGATTTTAGCTGTAACAAAGGTTCCAATTAAATTTCTAACTATATATCTTATGTGACAAATTTTTTTTTTGGAGAGAAATCCTTCTGTGACATTTCTTGTATAGTTTGTGCCTATTTAAATGTTGTTAATTTAGGGACTAGAAAAGTGATTTTAATGTTTGGATGGTATTGCTTAGCTTAATGCAAGTCCTTATTGTAAGTATTTAATCATATGCTTTTGAAGGTTTATAATTTTACTTTTTCTTAAAATACTAATTATTTACCTATATCATGCGGCAAAACTCGAGTTCTATTTCTAGTGGAACAACTTCTTGCCATACTTAATTTTCCTCATGGCCGAACTCCTGATTTCTAGGGCCCCTTCCCCTAGTAATCGGAGGGTTAAAATTAAAACCAATAATTTTTTAAGGACCAAAAATAAAATTATTTACCAATATATTTGTAAATCATATTTGGAAATAATATCATATGTAATAATTTTGCGAGTAACTATGTTCCTTCTATTACTCTTGTGATATTGATTTCAAATAAATGAAAAGTTTATGAATTCCATAAAAATAGCTGTAAATATTGAGTGTTTTTCGTACGTACTCTTTAAGAAACTATATGAAATCACTATTTTTGGTAAAATGTGTTACACATACGATTATAATTCGAATTTTGCCACTTCAGAGTATTGTGCGTGAATTTCGTCATTAAACTCCTTAGAACAAACAAAAACAATCACTATTTTTGGTAAAATGTGTTACCCATACAATTATAATTCGAATTTTGCCACTTCAGAGTACTGCGTGAATTTCGTCATTAAACTCCTTAGAACAAACAAAAACAAAAAAAAGAGAAGAAATAGTACACATATTTACAATTTTTTTCTTTTTTTCTTTGAGGGGCATATATATATATATATATATATGTTGTTTTCGGGTTTTATAAATCAGAACTACTACCAAAAGAATTACCGGGGTGAGTTGATAAGTGTCAAAAAGGAGTTAAATAGACTGTGTATTTTAGACACTTTGATTACTTGGTTTGCAAGTTATCTTGCGAAAAGCTCACAAATACTGAAGAATTACTCAATTATGCTTTTCACATCTAATACCAACTCTTTGTAGGAAAATACACGCCTGAACACTCTAGAAGCAAGAAAACATGAAGAAATGCAAAGGACAACCAATTCTGCCTATTTTTCACAAAATAGGCAGAAGTACCAGTTTACTCGCCATGGCGAGTAAGTTTACTTGCGAGGCGAGTAAGT
>Ga0315914_1007567_pt1 | contig 14978 bp, 3 predicted proteins | sample MpolenodulesMG_FD_203920 | JGI IMG/M metagenome (GOLD analysis project Ga0315914, IMG submission 203920) | Medicago polymorpha root nodule microbial communities from Los Angeles, California, United States - elongated nodules | ecosystem: Host-associated > Plants > Roots > Nodule | place: USA... | reverse complement strand
AAAAAAAAAAATCCACCCCCCCCCCCCCCCCCCCCCCCCCCCCCTTCTTGTGGTTTTTCTCACCTTCAAGGCTCGGTGGGGGGCGGGAGTGGGTTCCTAGTGTGGATCATGCTAGTGATATGAGTGATTCACACTTGAGTGAGATCCTAGTTTAGAACAACACACAGACATTGGTTGGCATTGATGCAAGGTGTGTGGTGAGATATGTTGATGGCTGAAGAACTTCCTGAAAGTCAACATGGGAGTTGCACCATAATCTTTCACTAAGGTTTCAACATGAAGAAATTCTTGGAATGGTTCAGTTTCAAGTGAAGTATACTCTTTATGGTGGAGTATGATTGTCGGTATAAACAATGGAAGCAAAATATGAAACTCTTACAATCAAGGTGGAGATTGTTGGGTTTGATTGTCAAGTTTCTTGAATAAAGAAGGAAGTTAAAAAATATTAGTTATTGGAGAAGTCCCGCATCGCTTAGTTTGGTGAAGCAAGGGGAATACCAAGGCTACATATTGAACCTAGGTTATTTGTTTTTAGATGCACCAATCAATAACACTTTAAACTTATATCTGACTTAGTTTAAATATTTGTTTTGTGAGAGTGTGATTGAAGTGGGGCATTGGGGTGAGAGTGAGAGAAGTCTCTGGTTGTCGGTTTAGACAATGATCGTGGTTTTTTCCTCTGATTTTGGAGTTTCCACGTTATATTCTTGTGGTGTGACTGTGCTTATTTTTTCTTCTTCAGCCATGTTATTTCCTAATAGTGGTATAAGAGCTTCGGTTTCGTGAAGTATGCTATGTGGTTGCAGCATTGTCTGATCTTCCACATCAGAAAAAAGAAGTGTGATATTGTGAAAGCTGCTAAAGAAGGGTGGTATTGTGCAACTGTTATGTCTTATTCAAGCGCAATGAAGTTTGACATAGAGAAGCTTGATGGAAGTATCAAGGATGTGTTGATACAATCAGGATTACACAAGGTGCTGACGTGTGGAGTGTATGGACATTTAAAGAGAAATTGTCTAGGTGGAGAAGTACCTAAAAAAGACCATAAGGCTAGTGCTAGCAATTTCTCCCTTATTTTGGGAGATAATGGTGATCTTATCTAGAAGAAAAAGTGTGTCCTTATGGTATTTCCACTATACCATGCAAAAGGACAAGTTATTTCTAGCGGATACATAACAACACACGGGCATTGGTTGACATTGATGCAAGGTGTGTGGTGGGATATGCCGATGGCTGAAGAACTTCCTGAAAGCCAACATGGGAGTTGCACCATAATATTTTAGCAAGGTTTCGACGTGAAAAAATTCTTGAAATGGTTCAGTTTCAAGTGAAGTATACTATTTATGGTGGAGTATGATTGTCGGTATAGACAATGGAAGCAGAATATGAAACTCTTACAATCAAGGTGGAGATTGTTGAGTTTGATTGTCAAGTTTCTTGAATAAAGAAGGAGGTTAAAAAATATTAGTTATTGGAGAAGTCCCACATCGCTTAGTTTGGTGAAGCAAGGGGAAGACCAAGGCTACATATTGAACCTAGGTTCTTTGTTTTTAGATGCACTGGTCAGTAGCACTTTAAGCTTATATCTGACTTAGTTTAAATATTTGCTTTGTCAAAGTGTGGTTGTACTAAGACATTGGTGCTTATTTTCTTCTTCAACCCTGTTATTTTCTAACATAAAGGATTCTATAGGATCTCATGGTGCACTCATCACACGAAATATATTTTTCTTCTTCTTTCCCTCTTCCCAATTATGTCATCCTTCATCACAAAACTCCCCTCTTCCATCAAATCCTCTCCCACCATTTCACCTCTATTATAATTTAGGGTAATTTTTGCAAGATGTATTCTTGCATTTTTTTCTCTTTTTATGCAGATGTATTCCTATGTTATAGTTTTAAAAAAATGAAGGATTACAATTATAGGTGGCTCAGAAAGTAAGAAAGACCTCATCTTCTAACTCTTAAATAAGAAACTCACAATTTTATATATTTCAACGATCAAAATATAAATTATGTTAAAAAAAATGATCAAAAGATAAATAAAGGGTGTGTTTGTTTTAGCTTAAAAAAAATAGAATTTGAGTTAAAAGAATCTAGAGATTTTTTAAAAAAAATCTAGAGCTATTTCTGTTTGTTTACTATAATAAAAATCTTTTTTTTTTTTTTAAGATTTGGAGCTCTTACACTTGAATTCCTTGTATTTAGAAGGAAAAAAAAATAGATTTTGAAAAAGCTAAGGGAATAGCTTTTCATTTTGAGGCTAAAAATGATTTTTTTTTTTAACAAAATAGATTTTTAAAAAAAATCTAAAACAAACACTACAAAAATAAAATAAAAAAGTGATTTTTTAGTTAAAAAATAGATTTTTTTTATAAAAAAAAATCTAAAACAAACGGACCCAAAATGTCAACATAATGGCCAGGTGATTGTCTAGTTTTGCATCATCTTCCCCAGGTTGAACAAAACTTTCCCTCGAGTTTATATATAGTTCATCATCCAATTATGGTGAAAGATCGAAAACATTAATTAAAGGTTGTTCAAACACCATAGATTCCTGAAAGTTCTACCTTAAGCATTGCCATTGATTTCCCGAATTATTTTAAAGGGACCATAAGTTCTACCTTGGTGAATTATTTTCAAAATCGTTCTTTGAGAATATGTACCCGTACCAATCTCCAACTTTAAAGATTTGTTGATTTTTTGTACATGTCTTGATTAGTCTTATATCTAGAGTTTTGTTTAATTATCCGCTCTTAAACATGTTTATGAAGTTTACTGATTTCTTTTGCTCTACTAACTACATATGCACTAAACTAATGTTTATGTGATGATGAGGTTAACTTTAGCAAACTATGTGGTCGAGTTCTGTACAGTACACCACTTCAAAAGAACATTTTGCAGTAGCTTGATTAGTTTAATTATTATAAGAAAATTTAACTTGTGCTAAGATAAGATCCCACTATTTTAAGTTTTTAACTATGAAGCTCCGAGTAGGATTCCCAGAATCCTGTTAACAACTTTAGTTTTCCCATCTATTTGGGGATGACTGACACTACTCCCATAAGTGACCTAAGAATTTAACATCCCTATCAAAAGTGATGGTTTTTCAATTCCCATGAAGACAAACATTTTCTTAAAATACAAGTCAGTAAGTTGAACATAGTCATTAGGCTTTTGACACAGGATGAAATGAGATATTTTTGAAAATCTATCCACAATTATCATCACAAAATCCTTTTGGCGTTAAGTCTGAGGCAATCCAAAGACAAAGTTCATGCTAACATCTTCCCAAAGCCATTGATTAAATCTAATAGTATATTGTTTGTGCTTCACCAATGAAGGACTTAAGTGGACATTCACCCTAAAAGCCACAAAAATACCAATAAAACAATTATTAATTTTTGAAAAGGAATTTTAAATTTTATTTTCATTATTTTGTTAGAATTTTTTCTAATATTTTATGGGCTACTATCAATTGTGGGTTTTGATTTTACAAAAACGGGTTGATGTTGTGATCCATTCGATGATGCTTAGACTCGCTCGATAAACGCGATTCATAATATCCCCTCCGTCCCATTTTAAGTGAAATGGTTGACTCTGTTACGTATATCAATGCACAATTTTAAATTTAAATATCTTTAATAATCTATTAGGAAAAAAAATATGGAAATTTGATATTTTGAAAATATTCTTCGAGATGAATCCAACAATATCTTATATGTTATATTTTGTCTTTATATATTAGTAGAAAAATAGGGTCAAAGCATATTATATGAACATTGCACATTTTCAAAGTAGATCATTTAAAATAGGACGAAGAGAGTAATTAGTTTTTTGTCGCATAATATTGATTTTTGTAGAAACAAATGTATGTCCGACAACTAAGATTGATGATGGATGGTAACTATAGTTATTTGGTTATGAAGATAAACATTATGTCTCTTTGCCATCGTCTTGACTATTAGCTCGTTGATGATTTGTCTCATTGAGAACCTAAATATTAGAGCATATGATTACGAAAAAGAAGACTCAATCTCACATAAGGGTGGAAATTTGATCCGTTAATCCAACATTCATCCACTCATTAATCCATCTAATTCATAACGATTAGTTAATAGACTGGATTGAATCCATCCATTTTCATAACATGGATGGATCACAATACCTTCACTTTTTTTTTATCCAATTAATCAACAAAAATCACAACACAATTATATTGTATAAAATAAAAAACTTTTTTATCTAAAATTTATATAGATTAAAGATGAAGAGCTAACTTCTCTTTGACAACATAACCACTCCAACCCTCAACCATGCATCTGTAGATGAAGATTAAGGAGCGCATGGCTGAATTAGATGGCAAAGGGGAAGACAAGTTGTTATCTGACGAAGAGGTAGAGGAACTACATAGTCTAACAAATGATTTTTATTCTTTATCTCGGATTAATACTAGTATTTGTTGGCAAAAATCTCGAGTGTGATGGCTCAAAGAAAGGGATGCAAATTCTAAATTCCGCCAATGTTGTAGTTGAATTATGTTATTGTTGCTATAAAATTTGATTTGATGGGAGTGTTTTAAAATTATTGTGTTATGTCTTTCGATTACTTTTAGATTCAAGAGTCCAAAATCCCAAAAACATGCTCCGATTCCAGAAGACGCATTCGACTTGGAAGTTTTGTGTCTTATAAAATAGATTTAGTTGACTTGGATTGGATGTATTTTCCTGAGATGAAGATGTTCTTTCAATTTTTGGTGTTGAAAAAATGAATTTGGTGTTGAAAAAAATGAATTTGAAGATGTTCTTTCTAATAATGAACTAATTCTAGAACATGATAATCTATATCACGATTATTTTCATCCCATATTTACACGTACGTGAGTCTCATTCTCATTGCCTTGAACAACTTGTACACGTGCACAAAAGACACATATTTTATCAAGGATTTTGCTTAGGTCAAATTTGTGCTTGAACTTGCTTGTAAATGTTCCAACTTCAATTCCATTTGATGACTGTTTTATTAACTACGACCTTATCATTGTGGTGAGGTATTACTTCACTTGCAAATAGGGCATCCTAAACATGGTTGGTCTTCACATTGCTATCAAGTGAGAAAAACGGCGTTCTTTGGTTCGTTGCCACAATGATTATTGAGTGCTCTAATGCTAATCCAATGGTCCTTCTATGTGAAAGTAGAATTAGTTCACAAATAAAAACATTTTCAAATACCCTTTTCTATAAAAAAAAAATAAAAAAAATGATTAGGCAAGACACATTCCACATAAGGTTAGAGAAAATTCCTAACCTCTTTCAAGATTTACCTTCAAATTTATAATTAACTTATCAATCACAGAATTTTGAACTTGAACTCATTGAAGTTTTTACATATACCTTCAATGCTACAATTAATGTGAAAGAAATTCGGTGAACATTCTAGTTCTTTGTAGGTTAAACTTCAGAGTACTAACGAATTCATTTTTTTTTTCGGTGAACATATATATGGTTGGAAAATAAAGGAAATTAATTGAAGGATTTTGTTAGAAAAATGATGTTAAACATGATAAGTTGATCAAAAATTTCTGATAACAAAGTGACATGCAATTTGAAAACGTATGTTTTGCCTTGTATTCAAAGATTACAACATACACCATCCACCATCGTCGAGTTTTTTTTTTTTAAAGATCCATCATCGAGTTGATATTACAAAATTTAGACAAGTGATTTCAACATATTGAAGTCTCTTCAATACACACTTCTCAAATTCTAAAGTTGAGTTTAATAAACGACAAACAAATGAGGTAGCTCACACCTTTGTTGGGGTTACAACATTATCCGTTAGTCTCAATATTTATTATCGTATACATTGTTGAATAAACTCTTATTATTAATGAAATGTTATGAACGTACTCTTTTTCTTTCAAAAAATCTTCCGATAAATAAAAAATAAGTTGAAATTTAATTACAATTAGGTTTATCAAAATAAAACACCTTTTTCGTTTATATTTGTTTTTTGTTGATAAAAACTTATTTGTTTATTTTGTTTTTTGTTGATAAAAACTTATTTGTTTATAGTTGAGTGGAGTATAATATAAGAAACCTTGAATCCTTATAGCCTCCACCTAGTCCTTGTTTCCCGTTGTTGCACTTCTCAACCAGACACTCACCTACCGCTCTCTATAAAGTCCAAAATTCTAATCAACAAATCTTGGTTGGCGTGACAAGATCATAAAAAACAAATCATCTTAGATCCCACTATTAAAATATTGCTAACGTTTTCATTTGTTGATTGGCTATTGCCTATTGCAAAACCATTATTCAACATTCATGGCTGATATCCCAACATATCTTTGATTTAAATTTAGGCTGAATAGCAGTTTTTGCCTCCTAATTTTTATGAAGTTGTAATTTTGGTCTCTTAAGGGAAAAAAACTACAAAATCACCCCCTATGTTTTACAACTATAGCAGTTTTGGCCCCCAAGGCAAAAAAAAATAAAAAAAAAATAATACGTGACAGCTCACTTAGGGTACCACGTCAGCGTAGACTGAGTCAAAATTGGCCTTGGTAGTCAAAATTGCCACAGGTGCAAAACTTAGGAGGCGGTTTTGTAGTTTTTTTATTAGAGTGCCAAAATCGCAACTTTGGAAAAATTAGGGGGCTAAAACCGTTATTAAACCTTAAAATTAAGATAACATGGATGATGATATTATTGGGTTTTAGATCCTCGAAATTTCACATTTGGGATTTTATTTTGTGGAAGATTTCACTAATAAAAATTAAAATTCATTAACTTATAATTTTTTTTAACCGGCACGCAACTTTGTAGATAAGTTCTTCGAGTCAAATACAATTACAATAGGCGGTTAAACTTTCTCTCAAAAGTTTCAATGTCGTTGCATTCTCAAAGCTAACGTGACAATCCAATAAATTTTAATAAAATTACTTTTCAAGAGTGAATTGAATTTATCATAACTTTATCAAATTTTAATTTCAAAGAACCCCATAATCATAAACAAAGAAAATAAATCAATATTCCAGGAAGACCAGAGCATCCAAATTTGGATCATGGAATATTTCAAAATCATGGACCCTAAATAGGTGCATGCAATTAATTGAACTAGTCCTTCCTATGAACTTTCCCACTAAACCATTCAAAATTGAGAAACCTTATAAGACCAGTTCCTAAACTCCACCAATGAACTTGATGAAACATATTAAAACACAACAAAAAAACATAACACTAAAACAAAAACATATATTCAATAAAACTATTATTTCTATTTACAAAAAGAAAAATATAACTAAATATCTCTGATTAAAAAACAGAGGATAACAGAGAAAGAAACAGGGGAAGCATACAAAACCTCCCTCTACAATCTCCATACATCATCATCATCATCATAAGACTAATCCAAAACCTTACATAACATATTAAAACTCTATGAATCACCAACTGAAATAGCTCGGCCTGAAATTCCCAACGGTGACCGCGAAACTCGTCGCGAAATCTCCCTTAGAACAGGTCTTATCTCAGGTTTATCAGGTGACCAATCAAATATTTTCTCTGATTCTTGCTTGATCTTCATAACTTGACTATGAATTGGTATACCCTTTTGTCCAAAACCTTCATCCTTCTTGTTATTCTTCATGTTCTTCATATTGTTACTCTTAGAAAAAATCTCAATATTTTTCTTCACACAAAGTTTCCAAGCCCCAAATATTTTTCTTCACACAAAATTTCCCAACTCTCAATATTTTTCTTTTCACAAAGTTTCCAAGCCCTAAATATTTTTCTTGAAACAAAGTTTCCTAGCAAATATGTAGAGATATAACCTATGTGTGTTGTAATATATATTTTTTGAATAGCTATATGTGTGTGTATATATAGGTGTGTATGTGACACATAAGGAATACAATTATGTAACGTAAGAGATAAGAGATTGGGGAAGTTTGGTGGGAAATCTCTATTCTTTAGGGATCAGTTTGAAGGTGACTAAATTGGACCATGTCGTTGACAGAGAGAGAAGGTTCTATATTATTTGTATGACACATTTTGTTGACCAATGTTTTGAAACCGTTGGATTGTTGTATTAGGTCAATCATATATAATTATATATGGAAAGTCATATTCAAAACCAATTTGATTGAATTATTATTTGCTTTAAATAGAACATTCCCATATTCTCATTTTGGAATTGTGATTCTTAATTTTTTACGTCAAGTTGTTATTTTTTTATTTATGTGGCACACATTTTTATGGTACTACATAATAAGTTTCGGATAGCACGTGGTGACATAGAATTGATGACATTGATGACATTGGTCAACTACAATGTCATGAGTAATTTTTTTTCCCTTCCTCTCACCCCAGTGCTACCCGTAAATTCTTTTATAAAATAAATATAAAAGAATAGGTGTGAATTGTCTCATGTAGTTAGCTAAGTTGATAGGAATAATACGTTATTTTATGCAAGAGTCGTGGTTCAAACTCATACACCCCATTTATTCATATTAAAAAGTGAATTATAGCATGAGACTACATAAAAAAAACTACTAGAAAAAAAAAGGTGTGAATCATAAGTTTTTTATACTACATCATATGTGACACATTTTTTGTGCTACATCATAAGTTTTTTTTTTTAATAGTATAGTGACTAGAACGAAGGTTCAGAGTTCAAACTCCGACTTCTACATATAACAATGCATAGTTTCTGACAACTGAACTATGTTCTCGGGAACTAAATTCTTTAATATTCCTAAAATATCATAAGTTTTTTTTATAAAAAAAAAAAAGAAAGAAAAAAAGAAAAATGTCATTTTACAACTTGGAACCTTTATTCTGTTTTTGATGAACAACTTGGAACTTTTATTTCATAGAAAAATACATTCTCCATATACCTATTTTTGTGAGTGATTCGATAATTGATTCTGTGGGTATGGCGAAAAATTCAAATGGATAACATCGATACAATCAATTCAGATGCTTTTTTACTAGGTTGCCAACAAAATGGATAAATACTGAGAATTGTAGCAAGTGGTCGATATTTATTTATTGTATAAAAAAATTATTGTTATTTTTAAACTTTTTTCCACACATCTCTTTCATTTACAAACTAAACTAAATAAATTTTATTTCATGAATGGTTAAAATGATGCATAATTACTTTATAAAATTCCTAGTGGATACATTAATCATTATTAGACATTTAAAACCGTCAATAAAATAATTTTATCTACGTTAATTTGATTAATTAATTAAATATGTATATGTCGGCTGTGAGTGTATTATGTGTAAACATTTTTATGGTCGTTTTTTATGTGTGAACATGATATATACATTCATGGCTGTGGTCAAAGCTTTATCAAATACTACCTCTATTTTGTTATTTGTGTGTTCGTTAGTTGGAGGTTCAACGAAATTCCTAACCTCCCCAACTTGAAAATATTAATATTCAAATTGACTTGTGATTTGACTTAGAAATTTGATAGATATCAATAACAGTAGATTTTTGTTTTGGTGCTATTAAGCACCGATTGAGTAAAGAACTTCGGCAAGATAAACCCAATAACAACCTACTGAATTGGCCCCCCATCCCCCTAAAAAAAAACTAATTTAATATCATGTAGTCTATTAAACTAATATCAGATATTAAGTCGATAAGAAGAGATACTATATTTGATCTTAGCTAATAAAATTAATCTTGACACCATAATAAGGATTCTTGTCTTTTAATGATTATTTTGTGTGAACTGAGCAAATTTTTTTGTCAATGGTCCATACCTAAACCGAAATAGGTCGTTCCAAATTGAATTTGTTTTCGTGATATTCTCCAATGTGATTTGCTCAACATAGCTATAGATTAAACCATTCAAGATATTGTCGTCTAATAAAAAACGGCATTCGGTATATTTTCACCCTTAGACCTTCCTTCGGAAAGCTGACTTTGTCCCAACATATCCAATTAATCTTCTTCTTCCACTCCAAGTCTCCTCCCTAGAGAAAAAAAATACACTATACATATTCGTAACAAACTTAAGACTATCTCTAATGAAAAAGTTCAAACTTTTAAGATTTGGTACCTATTAGATTTCTATTGGCGAGAAAAGTTGTTCACCCTTAAAACCTCCGATCTAAAGTGAAACTCACAATTTTTTAATATCAAAACATTGAAATATAATGATATAAAGTTATTGATAGTTGATCAGTGAATCTCATTTAAAAAATTTGCGTGAGATGCCGGATTAAAGAGATATAGTACTTATTAAGTTCCACTGTTAAAAATTATAAATGGATGATATGTATACATAAGACTCATTTAAATATCAAAAAGTTAGTGTCTCCATTATAGATGCTCTAGTGGTGTGAATGTTACGATTGGATTCTCTCTTATAAAAGAAGAGTCCAATAAAATCTTAACCACACAAAAACAAGGTTTAACAATTTTAAATATTAAAAATGGGTATTAATGGTGTGGATTGTTGAAATGAAAATTTTGTGATTTACTTAGTATTTTTTTTTTTGCAAATCCTCACCCTTTGATGATAGTATTTTTTGTTCATATTAAAAATAGGGGACCAGGTTTTGCTGCTGTAATAACAGCACACAGTTTCACGCAGTTGTCTATTTCAGCCGTTCATCTTAGATCGAACGGTTGAGATTAAAACTGTGTATTTTTAGTTAAAACAATCTTAGCCATCAAATTATGATCGGATGGTTGTCATTCTTTACAGCACCCTGCTGTTACAGCAGGGAATCCTATTCCAAAAATGGGTTCAATGATGACGAAATGAAATGTCATCATCTATATTGTGGGGTGGCAGTTAAGTTTGTTATACATTGTACATGAATACACCACCCAAACTACGTGATTGTCCCGCAATGTCATTCATTCTCACCCTAAGGCCTAAACCATAGAGGAGGTGCACACTTATCCTCTTTCTTTTTCTGATAAGATCGGAGAGGATAACTCACTTGATAGAAATATAGTATATAAAAATTGGGTTTAAATTCTACATTTTTCATTTATTCATCTTAAAAAGTGAATTTCTAACCATTAGATAACTTAACAAAAAAATTACAAAATTAGCTAGCCTAAATTATTATTCAGAATTTAAAAAGGCAATTATATATTCCTATGACAGTAACTCTTTTTGACTGGGTTCCTAACATTAACTTTAAACTTTTTTTAATGGTATATCTATCTATCTATCTATCTTTATATATATAGTGAGAAATCTCCTAAGAATAACTTAGAACTGAAATATTTAACAAAGACAAACTAAAATAGTAGACATACAAAATTCTCATTTTGTTTAAATAGGTTTTGTTAGCTTGTTGGTTTGATCATTTATTCACTACACTCTAGATATCATTCACAAATTAATTTAATTCTATAGAGTTTTTAAGTAGAGTTTTTAATGAGGTAATGAGGTAGTAAATACAACTTATGAATTTTAAATACCAACATAATTGGTATGTCATTTTTTTTCAGATGATGCTCTTGCACTTTTTTTCTAAAAAAAAAAAAAAAGAATCGGCAATTCAAAGTTATTTTACACTTTCATGCAATCAAATTTTGTACAAAATATACACACTATGCCATTTAACTTGATAATGACGAACATAAAAGTGAAGTCAAAGAACTTTATGCCCATTTCAATAGTTATCATTGACGCACTAAATAATTGTATAGATGTTGTTTCAAGTAAACGTTTTGTTTCCACACTTTGGAATATATGAAGAAATTTGGTTGTGCATGCTATGAAAACTTGCACGCCAACCTTCAAGGATCTTTTTGGGCTGTGCCTTACCTATATATAAAATCTTGCTTTCATATTCCGTTTATAAGCAACAACAAAAAGAAATGTAATCCATGTGTATAAATATACTAATTCTAGATGATGAAAAGTTTTTACCCAGAAAATACATGGAATGTGAGTTTATCTATGTGTTATTTAAACATATAAAAGTTAGACACCGTATCTGACTCCTATAAAATACAATTTAGAGGTATATGATGACAGAAATGAGGAAAGAGAATAAACAATATAAAAGTCGAGGTGACGTTTAGTATGAGAAATGATTTTTTTTTTTCACGATGGGAAAGTGACATTCACAGCCATAGATTTAATTGTATTCTAATTGGATGGCTGAGATTGAAGAAGTGGTAATTGTTGCAACTTTTTTTTCTTTTCGAAGGAGGTAATTGTTGCAACTTGTTGTTGGTCATTGTGTAAAAAGCATTCCGGCCCCACGAATCAATTAAATAATAATTTAGTATTTGTTTGTTTTAATTTTTTTTTGTATGAATTCATGGGCCTTATCAATTTGGTTTGGGCTTATTGCATTTCAATCAAAATTTTCGTACTAAATTAACCCCAGGGTTTATAATGTTGTCATATTAAATTGAATTAGAGATGAAAGTAATAAATTTTCTAAATTTGATTAAAAATATAAATAATGTGTTGCAGTAAATTAATTAAATCATATGTACTATTGTATGTGACATAAAATAAATTTTTTTCTTTAAAAAAAATTGTTGACATTAATCATGGGTGGCCTAAATTAGATTGTTTATATAAAATTATATACACAATATTAAAGCAACTGATATTTTTTGAAATTATGTAGGTAAGTAAATATATTTAGATAGTAACTTTGAAACTTTGTAAATATTTTTAAACAAATAATCATAATAATTATTATTTGTTGTGGTGTTGGATAATTCGAACATATATTATCAAAAAAATTCATAATATTTGAAACAACATGATTATTATGGTTGATTATGAAAAAATTATATACTATTTTGAATAACATGTTTTAAATAGTGTTGCAATTGGTTTTGGTTTAATATTCATTTTGTTAGTTTAGTAGAGAGCTTAGATTTTGATTAGTCATTGATCATTGTTACATTTGGTTTAGGTCTAAGATTCTTTCCTTTTAGTAGAGAGTTTAGAGTTTGATTAGTCATTGATCATTGTTACATTTGGTTTAGGTCTAAGATTCTTTCCTATTAGTAGAGAGTTTACATTTTGATTAATCATTGATCATTGTTACCTTTGGTTTAGGTCTAAGATTATTTCCTTTTATTAGAGAGTTTACAGTTTGATAAGTCATTGATCATTATAACATTTGGTTTAGGTCTAAGATTCTTTTTGTTTAGTAGATAGTTTACAGTTGGATTAGTCATTGATCATTGTTACATTTGGTTTAGGTCTAATATTATTTCCCTTTAGTAGGGAGTTTAGATTTTGATTAGTTATTGACCATTGTTACATTTGGTTTAGGTCTAAGATTCTTTCTGGTTAGTAGAGAGTTTAGAGTTTGATTAGTCATTGATCATTGTTACATTTGGTTTAGGTCTAAGATTCTTTCCGTTTTGTAGAGAGTTTAGATTTTGATTAGTCATTTATCATTTGGTTTAGGTCTAAGATTATTTCCGTTTAGTAGAGAGTTTACAGTTTGATTAGTCATTGATCATTGTTACATTTGGTTTAGGTCTAAGATTTTTTCCGTTTAGTAGAGATTTTACAGTTTGATTGGTCATTGATCATTGTTACATTTGGCTTATGTCTAAGATTTTTTTTCCGTTTTGAAGATGTATGCAATGAAATTTTAGTAATTTAACTATTTTATTCAACTCAATTAGGGTAAGGGTTAGTTTTTATTTAGTTTAAAATTGTAATTTTTCTTTTGTTTATTATTATAACTTAATCAACACATACTTAAATTATTTTGCCCCTATACCACCGTTCTTCACTTGACCTTATATCTCCCAGAAGTGTTTATCGCCATTCAAGTTTCTTCATTCTTTCTTTCAAAAAAATAATTCTTCATTCTCAGATCTCTTTTGATTCCTTCTTCTTCATTCCACAAGCTTCATTTAACAAAAAAATATCGTCATCAACCAGCACCAATTACAATCCCAGCTCGATTCGGAGATATGTGAAAAACGATTTGGATTCGTGTTGTAAATTGAAGATAGATTGTGGTTGTGAGTCCGTCGATGGAGAAGCACTTGCCGGCGGCGAAAAGGGATTTGCGAATCAAGGGTCGTTCGTCAGACAATTAACCCTTGACGAACAGATCGAAGCTCTGATTGTTTACTTCAAGGGGATGATTGACAAATTTTTGTATGGTTAAAATGAAAACTTAATTCGAGTTCCAAATCTAAAAAATGGTCAAGATTGAAAAATTCATAAACTTACATCACAACGCAATCATAACATACATCAAAACGCAATCATAACACTTACAAACAAAAATTCATAAACTTAATTCGTTTCCTAAACTTTATTATTGATCTAAAAAATGGTCAAGATTGAAAAATTCATAAACTTAATTCGTTTCTTAAACTTTATTATTAGTTAACATACATCACAACGCAATCATAACACTTACAAACAAAAATTCATATCCTCATTTCTTCACTAAATCATCATCAACCTCATTTTTCAGCAAAAACTCATATTTTTTTCATTTTCATTCAAACTTCACAAACAACAACACTAATTCAAACCCCAACAACATACAAACATATATAATCATTTATCAAGTGAATTTAGACACGTTTCAACAATAATTACTCACAAATTCATGGTTTACACTTAATTGAGAAAAAATCACCAAAACAACTTATCACAACCATCAACTATGAACTTGATCACATAAACACATCAATTCCATGAAATTTAACATACTCATAACTACAAATAAATTAGGAGCAGGAAATTCAATATCAAAAATCACAAAAATCATAATTCACACAAAATCATTTATGACCCATAAGCAAAAAGATGAGATTATAGCTTATTTGAGTGAAAGAATATACCCCCCTTACCTCAAAGCTTCAATTCCACTAGCTATGGCTTCACTCTCCCCTCTAACTTCCAATCTCTAGCTTCCCTCTTCTCCAAGTTCTTCCTCTTCTCTTCTTCTCTCTATTCTTCCCACTTTCTCTCTCTAGCCTCCCTTT
>Ga0315914_1007566_pt1 | contig 14979 bp, 8 predicted proteins | sample MpolenodulesMG_FD_203920 | JGI IMG/M metagenome (GOLD analysis project Ga0315914, IMG submission 203920) | Medicago polymorpha root nodule microbial communities from Los Angeles, California, United States - elongated nodules | ecosystem: Host-associated > Plants > Roots > Nodule | place: USA... | reverse complement strand
CTTTACATTATCCGCTGCACATAGACTCTGAACTCACTCAGACTCTGAACTACTTCAGACTCTGAACCTGAGGACAGTTATCTAGAACGTAAAAGAAGAAGTTTCCAAAAACACAATTCAACCCCCCTTCTTGTGATTTTTCTCACCTTCATCTATCCTACCTAAAAAGTAAGGAGACGTGCATAGTCATCTCTATTCGAATTCATACTTCATTAAATATAACCACTCATTTTCCATACGAGTTATATTAACAATTTATAAGCAAACAATTGTTAGATATACTTGAAAGTGAATGAAAAATTGGTTGTTGTTATTATAAAAGGATGAATGATATTTGTAGATTTTTTTTGTCAAATAGTTTGATGGTTGAAATTCATTTTAAACGGAATATTTAAAATTCGAATCTCGATCCCAACACAAAATGATTGCAATTTGTTTTTTATACTCTATGTCCAAGTAAAACCGGTTAGATTCCTTGCGTGTCTCTTCTTTTATGGTTGCCACTTGCCATTACAAGCTTTGTAGTGAGCCGAGCGATCGGTCCGTGAGGACGTGGAAAACGGGAGCTTGTGATTAATACATACAATTAAATAAACTTCCATTTTCATTAAGAAACTAACTACCATCTAGACATGCTTAAGCAACTCTCCAAGCTTGAGCCGCTCATCTTGGATTATCAAAATACCCTTTTGATCACAAGCCATGCCTTTTATTCGTTGGTATTTTTTTTTGGTGCAATAAGAGAAAAGAAAAAAAAAACAGAAAAACTACCTAGAAATGCTAGTAGGAGTAGGCTAATTTTAACCGGAGGAACTACAATAGAACGATAGTAGGCGCATGCAGTGGCGGAGCCAGAAAAAAAAAGTTTGGATGGGCCACTAAAATTAATTATAATATATAAACACAGATTAAAGTTGGAACAAGCATCAAGTACGAAGTTAAAATTACGGAGTTTGACTAAAAAAATAGGGTGGATACTTAAATAATTACATATTTAACAACTACTATAAATTATAAAACCTTTTTTTGTACATTACAACTGTTAATTGAGAGAATTTTCAATTGACAGAACAATATGCGAGAGATTTGAAACCCATGCAATTTCGTAGGTTTATAAGCCTCCGCTAACATGCGTATAAGCATCACAAAGATCACGTGTGCCACTTTTGAAACCACGGAAAACTATAACCATTGAAAAATTGTTCAAAATCTCGCAAAATAGACCTGTAATTTAATTATTTAAATTTTTCGGGTGGGGCACTGCACTACTTTGCGGGAATTTGGATCAATCGAAACTTAAAACCGACACAAAATTATATAAAATCTCGCAAAATAGATCTATAGTCGTTAATTTTTTAATTTTTTCGAGTGGGTCGTGGCCCACCCCAGCCCATGAAGGGATCCGCCACTGGGCGCATGCATTACCCTCTCAAAGAGTGTGATGCATGTGAATGTGTCAATCCTTGGAAATGAGCTCCTTTATATTATAAATAATTGTTGCGTAGTGATGTCAAGCATTGACTAGTTCAGATATCAACTTGATTGCAGTCTGTGAGTCAGGACAACACCACAATTCTAAAATACCAAACTCTCAGGCCATACGTAACTGATGATAAACTGTCAATAACTCTGCATGGAGGATGTTAGAGAAGCCTATATTCCAGCAAAGCCATGGATCCAAGCATCATCCTCATTCCTAAGCAAACCCCCAAAATCAGAGACACCCAGATTGCCAAGGTTATTACCGTCAACATTCAAGATCATTCCATTACCACCCTTATCGTTCCACTTTATCACTCGCATGAGTGGAATTGGATGTTGTTTGAGAAAGCCCTTAGCCAGAAGATTAACATAGTTGTCCGTACACATCCAAATAGGAACGGGAGAAATAACCTTGTTTGCCATACACAAGCTATTATTGGCGCGCCATAACCACCAACAAGCGGACAAAAACATAAATCTAGAATGGCCATCAATACCACGACGCAACCAAACATAAAGATCATCTCCTATTCCCTTTGGAAGAAAGACAAGTGAGAAAAATATATTTGGTGTGTACTTGCTGCTTAGTACATGTTTAACTTAAAATATATTTTTTTCCCAAAAAATAATTATTATTTTTTTTCAATTAATTAAAATACAATCTTATTTTATCGGGTATGTATATGTCATACGTGACACATATTTATCCAAACATTGCGTCCATCAACTTCAGGAGTTAACTGGCATATTATGAAAAATTAATGTGTACCTTGAGGGTCAATTTATATATTGGCAATTGTCTATATGAGACGTAATGAGTTGTAATTTAGAGTCGAAGAAAAGTCTGTTGGTATTTTGTGGAGAAAGGGAAGCTCCCTGAGCAATGAATGGCTCACTATTGAATTTTACATCACGATCACAAACAATTAGCACATGGGACGAAATAGGAAAAGTAAAACACTATTAAGGAGGGTCAAAAGTCATATCATTTTTTTTAGTAATTATTGGCATCTTGATTTGGCAAAGTAATTATTGTCGTTTGAGTTGTTATGAGCAAGAGGATGCTTTACCCGGGGCCAAAAAATACTTTTGTGTATCTTTTTGGGTGGTGGGGCTAATTTGATTTGGGTGTTAGTAAATTAATTCACTTAGCATCACATTACATACGCTAAAACAAAGTCATGCCAAGAAAATTAGAATCTTTTTTTCACGAGAATAGGCTAATAACATTTCGCTAATAACAATATCCCTTGATAAACAAAGGAATGTCGAAAAGATGCGAAAACTAACTATAGATTAAATAAATGATCCTTGTCAACACATATGAACAATCTTTTCTTAAAAAAAGAAAAGAAACACATATGAACAATCTTATTGAATTGTCTTCTAATAACTTTTGTTATTTTTATTTATAATAGCATATGCGTATTTTATGTAACTTTTCCATATTTGGATTGCTGCTGATCAAAATTGAAACAAGAACTACGTGAGTGGTCCTTCTAAAAAACTACGTGGGTGGTTAGCATTAGAATTGCAGTGGTGATTGCTTATGGAACTTGTGCAATGGTTAATTGTGATTTTAGCAAAAATACATTTTTTTTTCCTTTAATGTTTGAATGATTTTTGTAGAAAGCACCGATCATTCTTTTTAGAGTTAAATAAGTACATGTTCCCTTAAATATACCAAACATTTGATTTTAATACCTCTAAAATATTTTTTAGGCTTTTGGTTCCTCCAAAATTTCAATCATAAAATCAGTCCCTGCTTTTTACTCAACTCATGTTTAAACTTCATATTTTTTAATGATTTTTTTTTAAAAAAATGGCAGTATATTATGACAATCTCTCCCAAAAAAAATATTTTTTTCTTCAAAAATGATAGAATATTATGACAGTCTCTCCCAAAAAAATTATAACTTTTTAACAAAACATGAATTAAATATAAATTTTTACGTTTTTGGTGCTAAAAAATTCATATTAAATTCATGTTTTGTTAATAAATTTTATTTTTCTGGGAATATATTGTCATAATTTTCTACCAATTTCTGGAAAATTTCATTAAAAAATATGAAGGTTAGACATAAGTTGGCTAAAAAGTATAGACTAATTTTATTGATGAAATTTTTTGAAATGACCAATAGCCTAAGGAATATTTTAGAGAGACTAAAATCAAACTTCGGTATATTTAGGAGGACTATTTACTTATGAAAAATGTTAACTAGTGCTCCCGGGGCACTAGTTAAGAAAACCAAATATAGTATAAGTACCTTGAAACTTGTGTAATCAAAGTTTAAAAAGTGTAAAGAATTATGTTTTCAATGCAAATATTTCCTTTTTTGTTTCCTTAACTAGTGTTCGTGGGCACTAGTTAACAAGACCCTTGCTTATTTAACCCTTCTTTTTAAAAGCAAAAAACAAAGCATATTTACTTCTTTTTTTTCCATAAAAAAGGAGTGTATTTACGTAATTTGTTAGTTTTTTTTCGTATACTTGTTAAGAAAAACATATTTGAAGATTTTGTCAAAAAAAAAAAAACATATTTGAAGATATACGTAATAAACCTCCATAAAATTAAAATTTAAGAATAATATTAGCAACATATTCTCTAATATAAGCATTCTAACACATTTGATTTTTTTTGGTAAATTCATACGAGTCTTATCAAAGTTAATTATTGACTTTTATAATTTGTTTGATTCATATGAGTTTTAATGAATAAAAGAGAATGCGTCGAAAAATCTTTGTTAAAGAATTCAAATACTATGTTATTTTGATGTAAGAAAATTTGCCAGAGAATTGTTGAGTTCAAATCCACATAGTCTTGATACGCATTTCTACACTCACCCTTATTGGTTAAGATGTATCTAGGTCATATGTAAATTTGTGGAAATCAATATCAATTTTAACCAATTAAAAAAGTACAAAGAAAATGTAAGATTTGAGACTTACAAGTGTGTTTAATAATACTCTCAACCTCCTAAATTGTATATCACTTTGGAAAAAATTTGTTTCATATTATACGTCGCTTTACAGTATTAATGAAACATTAATATTACTTTTCCTATTATATTTTTAAACTATTTATTACTCTATCTTCTTTCGTTTATCTTTCTCATATCATTTACTCCATATGGTCCTATTTATAAGAAAAAATTGACTTTTTAAATTCATTGAGTAATTGATGTATATGATCTATAATATAGACAAAATACATCATTTATGCAATGAATCAAAAAGGTCAAATTCTCTCAACAATAAAGAAGTCAAAAATTTCTTATAAATATGACCGGAGAGAATATTAAAAATAATGTTATAAAACAAGGGTCTTGTTAACGAGTGCCTTAAGGGCACTCTTTAATGGTTATAAATTAAAAAATTATTCATTAAAAAGTATAATGTTTCAATTTCCAATGTATTGAATGCACAAGTTTCCATAAAAACTTACTACATAAGTCTTTAAAGAGTGCACTCGTTAACATTTCGCATAAAACAATTCATAATATCTTTTTCATACATAATATTAATTACTTTTCTTAATACTTGTTAAATATCCAAAATATCATACAATTTGGAACGGAGGAGTGGATGTATTGGATTAGGATTTTAAGGGATTTTAAAAGACTTTTTAATTATGAAAAAGTTTTGTGGTATTCAATCAAGACTCTTTGCAATTTAAAAAAAATCTTGTGGTATTCAATCAAGACTCTTTGTCATTTTAAAAAAGTCTTAAGGTATTCAATCAAGACTTTTCATCACTTAAAAGAAGTCTCATGGTATTCAAAATCATTCAAATTTCGATGGATTGTTTAATAAATTGGATTCTGATGGATTTTGTGGGATTTTCTATTGATATTTTAACAAGAAAAAATCTTTCAAGAAAACATAAGATTTTTTGAGATTGTTTTTCTTTTAGAAGTTTACTATTTATTTCTTATCCTTTCCCCCTCCTCTCTTTTCCCCCCTCTCTCTCTTCTCTTCGTCTCTCTTTCTCCTCTCTTCCCCCTTCTCTCTCTCCCCCTCTCTCTACCTCTCATAAAAATGAAATAAAAAATAAGAGTATATATTGAGAATATTATAATATTATGATAGGTGATGTTTTGTAATCATTTCTTTTCAATGAGTCCTTACGATTCATAAAATCTTTTGAAATCTTATAAATCCATTAAAATCTTATTATGTAAATCCATTGAAATCCAAATTGAAAATCCTGATAGTCTTTTAAAATCATGAAAGTCATTAAAATTTTACAAAATCTTTTAAAATCTTTGAGACTTTTTTAAGTAAAAATTATCCTTTAAAATTATAGTCCAATACACCCTTAAGTCTTGAGTTTGAATCCAATATTATGAAAAATGAGGGGTAAATTTGGAAAATGAAGGTTGAAAAAATGTATTAAGTGTAAGAAAAGTTGATTGATCATTTTATGAGATGTTACTTTTTTCTGCATATGTTTGTGGTTCTCTCTCTTTCTCAATACGAATGTGACTGTTCAGAAGTCACAGACACCCTTCAACGCGCTGCGGCACTTACCTCTCTCTCTTCATGCTTTCTCTGTTATCAATCAATGAACTAAAATAACAAACACCAAAACTTTACCAATAAAAATTCGTGGCCCATTTTCTTTTCAGCCAAGGTATTATTTCAACATACATAGATGAAGAAATGCTTGTTACTTTCTCATATGCATGTTGATTCTCTCTTTCTTTTTGGAGAAATAACTTGTTTTTTTTTTTGGATTATGATACGTGCATGTCATGTTAAGTTTGCAACTTTGTGCTAGTTTTGTCTTCTTGTGGTATTATTGGAGTTTTCTCCATAAGATCTTAACTGGGTTTTTCTTACTTTGTTATTCTGTTTCATAAAGTTCTTTACTTTGCTTCAAATTAGATCTATAGTTTAGAGTTTACCAAATAAAGTACAGTTTTTTATTATCCTTTGTTTAAGAAATGCATGATCTGAATTCAAAAAAACATGTTAGTATTCTACATTATCTATTTTTATTTTACCATGTGAATAAAGTTAATTTTTTAATCAATAGAGTTTCTGTTTTTTTATTCCTTTTTTAGTTTTTTTGTGTTATGTATTATTATTAGATTAAAGTATAGTTAGTAGCTTCTTTAATCAAGTTTGTAATTTGTGATCTCATGGATCTTGCAGAAGAACATATTGGTATTGATCTGCTTACTTGTGTAGAGGACTAGAAAAAGGATGCCAAACCAGCTATGGTTTGCACTGCCAATGATTTACAAGGATGGAAAGATTTCCCAAAAGGACTTAGGGTTCTTCTCCTTGAAGGAGACAACAATTCTGCTTCTGAAATAAGAGCAAAGCTTGAATCTATGGACTATAATGGTAAAAGAGATTGATCCCTTCTATTTCTTTTGGCTTGCCTCACTTCTTTGTTCACTTGAATTTTTTGCCACTTTCCTTAACAAAGAGTTGGTAAAGATGGTCCCTTCCTTTTCCACAGAATGGCATCTTGTAAAGTGGCACTTCTTTCAATAGTCCTTGTTATATGGTTCTCTGGAAATTGTGGCCTGTGGTTTTAGTTGCATGTTGTAAAATAGAAAAATTCATACAACACTTTTTTTTAAAAGAAATAAAAAAATTTCTTTTAGCCTTTTTTTGATGCTTGATGTTAGCATATGTGTGTGGAATTTGACCCTAGAGGGCTTATAAAGGTGTTAAAATTCTGCTTTAAGATTAAATTGTATGTTCTTAGTGTTTTAAAAAATGAAAAGTGGTCCAAATTCTAAAGGTAATGTGGATAAAAGAATTGTCATGATTCGGACCTTATCGTGGAAAACTGAATTTATTCTATTTTTGTGCATTTGGATTTTTGTGACCTTTTAGTTTCCATGCGAATATGCATTAGTTGGTTGCAGAAAATGTGTATTTATTACTAAGTTTAATTAAATTATATCTTAAGAACCAACCTTAGTTTAATTTTATCTTTATTGTGATATTGAACCATAATATTGTTCTATGTCCCTTGCTTCTTTAAGTTTCTTCTTATACATACTTGTTTATTCCTTTAATTTGTTAAGTAAGCCTCAGTTTCTATACAGTTTCTACGTTCTACAATGAGAATGAAGCCTTGTCAGCAATCTCAAGTAGTCCCAAATGCTTCCATGTTGCTATAGTGGAGGTAACGAACTTTCATTTTCCGCAGAAATGACAGAAAATCATTATGTAAACAATAGCTGCAAAATTTAAGCAAAAAATAAACTAAAAAGGATTTTGTCTAGTAGGCTAATTAAAATGATGTGAATATGGAGAACTTGACGGTTCTCTTGATTATATTTGTGTCCTGCAGAAGTTTAGGCTCAAAAGGTACTTCCTGCAAAGGATTCATTTGTCTTTCAATTTGTGAAAACCTAGTAGTAAGCGAAGTCAATTTCATCTTATGTGTTACTCGGATTTATTATGGCATTTATTGTTTCACTTTGTCCTAGTTTTAGCATATTGTAATGTATTTTTTCCCCCGACAATATAAGATATATACTGTAATTGATCTCTTTTAAATAGTTAAAATGGTTCTGCCTTGATCATATGATTTATAACTCCGTGCGTCCATCTGAATTGCAGGTGAGTATAAACTGCCCTGACGGAGGTTTCAAATTTCTCGAGAATGCGAAAGACTTGCCAACCATTAGTAAGTACACAACCGATCCTAAGTTGTCTGCTCTCATAAAAAGATCCATCCATGTTGAGGGTTTTTACTAGTAACCAAAATGTACTTTCTAGAAGTTGAAGGAAAGCCAATATTCCTTCAAATCCAATTTTAACTGTCACTTATATTCAGTATTAGAATTAGTGATACTTGTAAATTCCTCTTTCTTTTATTTTATATGCTGTTAACTTTCTAACCATGATACTTGCAATTTTTCTTGTAGTGACTTCGAATAGTCAGTGCATAAACACAATGATGAAGTGCATCGCGGTAAGATTTTGGTTATGACATCCTAGTAATGTATTGGTCAATCTCCTTAAAATTAGTAGTATAATGAAACTAGATTTTGCGTTGTTTTTTAGTTCAATATTTTATGGACATGTTATCTTTAACTCATTTTAGTTAGACATAAATTACATTTTCATACTGTCCTCCTGATTTTTGATGCATACACGCTGACTCTTCAAGGATTTTTTCTGTTTATAGCTTGGTGCAGTTGAGTTCCTCACTAGACCACTTTCTGAGGACAAGCTGAAAAATATTTGGCAGCATGTGGTTCACAAGGTCTGTTAATATTATGTTTTCATTTACTATGAACATTATATAGGCAAAATAGTTTCTAAAGTTGTTGAATTCAATAAATCAGGCATTCAATGCTGAGGCAAGCGCTCTGTCTGAATCGCTTAAACCGGTCAAAGAATCTGTAGAGTCCATGTTGCAGCTCCAAACAGACAACACACTACATGAAAGTACAATGTCAATAGATTTAGATAAGGTGTCCAAGTTTAGTGACAATGAACACGAGCATTCTGCGGCAAGCGATAAATATCCGGCTCCTTCCACCCCGCAATTAAAACAAGGGGCAAGGTTAGTGGATGATGGTGATTGCCATGAGCAGACTAATTGCTCAATAGAAAAGGAAAGTGGGGAACATGACAGTGGTGAATGTAAATTTGTCGAAACTTCATGTGAGAATTTGAATACTGAAAGTTCTCCTCAACCTACAAAACCTCTTATTAAGGAGGAAGAAGATTTTGCCAAGGGTAAGAGTGGTGCTTCATTGAATCCACAGAATAAAAATTTTCTCGGCGATGCTGGTGGTAATCCATCTCTGAATAAAACAAGTGTTTTTAACGATCCGTGTGAGAATAAAGCTAATCGGAAGAAGATGAAAGTAAGATGCATACTATTGGTTCTTATCATATACTATGAATTTATGAATGTAAACTTGTCTTTTAGTTGCAAAATGCTGACATGAATACCTATGCTACCCTTCCTTTTTCTCTGTACCATTTGCATACACATGCTCATGAAGTTGTTATCTATGGCACTAGCATGCTACATAAATACAAATTATTTCCCAAGTTTTGTATAACTGGTCAATATTCCCAACATGATGTATCTGCATGCTTTGAGTTCTTAAACAAAGCATATGGAGTAAACGTTTCTTGAACATAATACATTATTGTTGTAGTTTGCTGCATATCCTTAATTTTTCCAATTTGAACATAATATATTTTTTTGGCTGTATAGTTGATCAACCAGTATGATTATCTGATTACACTTCTGGTTCTTGGTTTTGGTTCAGGTAGACTGGACAGCTGAGCTGCACAAAAAATTTGTGAAGGCGGTGGAACAACTAGGTATTGATCAAGCCATTCCTTCTCGTATATTGGAGTTAATGAAAGTCGATGGTTTGACTAGGCATAATGTCGCAAGCCATCTTCAGGTAATTATTTTGTTTGCTAATTATATATATCTGTCACTATTCTGGTAATCATAAATAAAAATGACACATATATGGTCTTAGCCTCTTAGGAAAGATATAGTAATAGATTTTTGTTGAACAGAAATATAGAATGCACAAGAGACAGATCATGCACACGGACGAAGATCGAAAATGGCCAAATCGAAGAGATCCTATGCAAAGGAACTATTGTACGCAAAGACCGATTATGGCCTATCCACCATATCATTCTAATCACACCTTTCCTCCAGCTCCTGCATATCCTATGTGGGGCCAACATGGAAGTCAAACAGCTGGTGTACCGATTTGGGGTCCTCCGGGTTATCCTCTATGGCAGCCTACAGAAAGTTGGCATTGGAAGCCATATCCGCCAGGGGTAATCTTTTTATCCGAAATCAAAGCAGGATATAAATCTTTTCCGTTCATATGAATGGCTTGTTTGTGCCTTTGTAACCTGTGATGTAGAAATCATGGATGCAGTTTGATATGAAATAACTGATTTTTCAGGTGCATGTGGATGCATGGGGCAACCCAATGTTGCCCCCGCCTCAAACTCATTGTATTCCTTACACTCAAGTAAGTATCGGCAAATTGAATACTTGGTTCTGTGAGTGTCACTATGATATTTTTATATGTCAATAGTTAATTCAAGTATGTGTATATAATTTATCTTTGCTAGTTATTTAAGCTAGGATTTAAAAATGTTTTGATGTTGTCTTTGAACATATAGTGCTTCTATTGTTTTAATATCTATTTAAATTCTGTCCATTTTTAATGTCCGTGTATGAAAAAAAACATTTTTAGTCTTCTCAAAGAACTAAAATGACTTGAATTTAAATAGGGACTAATTTCCAAAAAATATCATATGTAAGACTTCAAATTATTTACCAAAGTAATTTTGATTAGATATTTTCATCAAACTGCAGAATATGGCTGGGTTGCACAACGCTAAAGCAGTGGATTATAGTTATCCGGTAATGCAGCTCTTCCCTTTATGTTTCCTTCAACTTGATTTAAGTATAGCTCAATGGACAAGTCAATAACCGTTCCTACAGTGTGGTTGACCCTTAATTGGTGTGTAATATTGTCTCTCTAGTTGAGTAACAATTGTAACATTAACGGTTTAGGAGTAATATTGTAAAATTGATACAATTGGTTGAACTCTGCGATCAAATCTTGCGTTCTAACGAATCTCTAAAATCCTAAGTTTGAATAATAGAAAGGTTCTGCAGCCGCACTATAGTTGTAGACATAGGTACAATTGGTTGAACTCCTCGATCAAATATCGCGTTCTTTGTTTGCGTTTTTCATATCTGTTATCTTTTGAACCAAATTCTTGTTCTAACAATATTTGGAATGTGTTATATTCATTGATGCAGGCAGAGGAAGTGGTGGACAAGGCTGTGAAGGAGGCAATAAACAAGCCATGGCTACCTTTACCTATAGGCCTCAAACCTCCTTCAATGGATAGTGTGTTGGATGAACTTTCCAAACAAGGCATTCCTTTTAGCAAGAAGAGCAAGGGCTCTAGACCATGCTGACTTGTTGTTCATGACTCAAATGGGTCCCACCAAACAGTGCTAGTTACTTTTGATGGTGGTGGGTGGTGGACAGACAAACTTGCTGGCAGACATGCATGGGCCAATGCCATATGGACTGTTGTAATAATCATGTATCTCTCAATTTTACCCTCTTAGGTTCCAACCAACCAGAATGGTAGATTAGATTAAGTTGGGACCAGTTATTTTCCCCCTGTGGTCCCTACCATAACACGGACAGCTTATGTAGCTTCTGGGAAATGACATAGACATACAATGATGCATGCAACAAATGGACATGACATACATGGATGATGATGGATCATATCTATTGCCACTTGCTAAAACCAAAAAAATAAATAAAAAAATTGGTAGCTGAAAACTGGCCACATATTTGTTGAATTGAAGCTTGTGCAAAAATGTTGCATGTGGTTGAAAATAAGTTCAGATACAAAATATTGATGGAGATTGTGACCATCAATTGAAGTTTGTACCTATCTTTTTTGTGTTAGTGTTGTTGGATAGGGGGCCTAGGAGAGTTATCTAATAATGGAAAGGTTAGGTAGGAAGTAGGATAATGTTTTGATTGTGAATAAATTAATTAATGATGATTGATTGATGAGTCCAGCCTTTGGCGGATACTAACTTGTCCCTCATTTACCAATTTCATTATTTTAGCTCTTAGCTAAAATCAGAATTGAGGACAGCATGTAACAATTATAAGATTAGCCTTTGTTTTCTTCAATTTGTCTTTTAACGGTTTCAAAATAACAGAACTCATAATCCAAATCAAATCGCCAAAGCAGAATGAAAAATAATATTAGCTTCTTTTGTGAAATCAATGTCATCTCACATTTGTTCCATTTGAATTTTGAAGAATTTTACACAAAGATGATTATTATCCCTTTCTTGCTTATATAAAGATTCGGAACACATTAGTCAAATGTAACAAATTAACACATCACAAATTAGAGGACAAATAACAAACCCAAATCAAATAAGATTGCATCCTATGTTTCAAGTTAATATATGCTTCGTGTTATGATTACAAGGCTAAAGTTGGAAATCAATAAAATAGTCAATATATATGATTTCGAGTAATAGTCATTTTGATCATGAATGTGTAACGAGTAGTCATAATAAATTTTAGACTAAATTACACTACGGATCCTTTAAGTTTGAAGTTTGTAACAAATTGATTCTTTAAGTTATTTTGGTCACACATAAGTTCTTTAAGTTTGAGGTTTGTAACAAATTGATCATTTAAGTTATTTTGGTCACACATAAGTCTCGTTTTCCATTTAGTCCTCCTGTTTTCCAAAACAATGATGTGGCAAAAGGACTAAATTGAAAACGTTTGCAGACTTAAAGGACTTATGTGTGACCAAAACAACTTAAAGGATCAATCTGTTATAAACCTCAAACTTAAAGGACTTATGTGCAACGAAAATAACTTAAAGACCAATCTGTTACAAACCTCAAACTTAAAGGACAATGTTGTAATTTAACCTAAATTTTAATTGTATTGAAATTTTAAAATAGTTTTTGATTGTGCATTCAGTTAATCAAAATAGTCCTCCATGTTAAAATATTTTGTTAATATTGTCATATTAGTTCCTCAATATACTTACTCATCGTCATATTAATCACTATAAATATGTATTTATTGTCATATCGGTTCCTAAAACATTGAAGAACTATTTTAACGCCATGAACAATTTTTTTATTTTTTTTAAAATGTATGTATACTCGGTGCATCTTATATTTACAATGAAAAAGATAAGGAAAAAGCTAGAAGCATGCAATACACAACCAACAAAATAAAACTCATGAAATATTTTAAAATAAAAATAGAACGAAGTTGGATATTTTTATGGTGCATGCTACTGCGTTTTCAGTTTGGAAACAGCGTTTTTCTGTTTTCATTTTAAACTCTAGTTCGGAAATGTTTTTAGAAAGTTTAAAACAAACATACTTTTACTATTATTTTTGTTTTTAATGGAAATGAAAACAGAAAACAGGAAAAGCAAACAGCCCCTAAACTTGTTTGACAAATGGTTTTGAGTTGTTAAAGCAAAATGGGGTGACATATTTGAGCAAGTAGATTTGTTTGTGGATAATTGTGGTTTGGAGTTTCTTCTTCAGATTTCTATTCTACTCATCGTTGTTGGTGGGTAGCAAGAGTAAGAAGAGCTGAACATCATCACTATCCTACTTAATTAGCGTAAAAAATATTATAAAAAAAAAAAGAGAAGAAAAAGTTTAATTTTAATTTGTGTATCCTTCAGAAATAAACATGCTGACAAACATATGGACATGCTATATCTAGGCATGACAACAAAACTCATACATGTGGTTATCCGTCTGAACTAAATCTAATTTGACGGAGTTTCTTCGTTTTGATTGAGTTTAGGTATGAGTTTGGGTTTTCCCCGATTTCAAAACACGGATATGGGACAGATAACGTGTATATAGCTACCCACCCCGAACCCATACCCAAACTCGTTCCGAACGCAGAAAATTACTTTATGTTAATATGCTATGTTATTTTTTATTTTTTTATAATTGACGTAATATAAATACTACCATTGATATTTAAAGGAGCAACATTTCTCTAGGGGTTGCAAAAAAACTTATACTTTTTATTAAAAAAAATTATTCAATGCGAGAACGGGGATAGGGCGGGGATACCGGAACCCGTCGCGGACGGGGATGAGGTTCAGTTTCTCATCCCCGTTGGATATATGTAGGGTAACAGGTAAGTATATGAGAATCGGGTATGGGGATGGTGAATGTAAAACTCGTCCCCACCCCGCCCCATTGTCACGCCTAGCTACATCATTAAAATTGGACACATCAACGATAAAATAGGGAACAAAAGAGATTAAATGTTGGAGGACAAAATTGCTCGATAAAATATAGGAGAACCAAAATTGTCAAATTGAGAATCTGCACGACTAAAAGTGCGAATAAGCCTAAAAATACAACATAATATGACTGAAAATATAATATATAAAGAAAAAAAATTACATAAACGCATAAATAATTACATGAAGATATTCTATAGCACCAAATTATATCATAAGAATATTTAACATTTTACATGAAAGATTTTTTTTAAAAGAAAAAGATATTTACATGAAAGAATCTTAAAAATATATTTTTATTATAAACTACATTTAATATACTTTTTTAAGATAAATTTCTTATTATACATAAGAGTAAATTACACTCCCCTCCCCTCAAAGATGCTTGAATTACACCCCCCTCCTCTCTTATGTTAAAATATACACTCCCCTCCCCTCTTATTCAAAACATATTAGAAAACTTTTCACTCCCCTCCCTCAAAAGAAGCTTGAATTACATACCCCTCCCCTCTTATGTTAAAATCTACACTTTACTCCCTTAATATATTTTTTTATTTCTAATAATCTAGCAAAAAAAATAATAATCTAACACAATTTGAAAAAAAATAGTATTGCGGATCTATTTTAATATAATAAAAAATTGAATACATATTTTTTCGCTATTTTTTATTC
>Ga0315914_1007562_pt1 | contig 14983 bp, 7 predicted proteins | sample MpolenodulesMG_FD_203920 | JGI IMG/M metagenome (GOLD analysis project Ga0315914, IMG submission 203920) | Medicago polymorpha root nodule microbial communities from Los Angeles, California, United States - elongated nodules | ecosystem: Host-associated > Plants > Roots > Nodule | place: USA... | reverse complement strand
TTTCATCATAAATAAAAACTTCATTTTCGTTAGAATCAACAATGACCTTATAATTATGAATGAAATGATCATAACCAAAGCTTAATTGAAAAACATGTCCGAGTGAATTTTCCAAAGGAGGCAATAACTTAAACTTTCTAATGGAAAGGTTCCATACAAAATAAGAACCGCAAAAGATGCCATCGCAAGAGCACAACACGTTCACGTTCAAGTAGTCATGTCCATTTGGAAGGTAAAGTTGTGTCTGTGTAACAACGGTAGAAGTAGAAAAAACCGAATGGATTGGGGAATCATACTGAACGCTCCGACTCCGGTGGGGATGTTAGAGTTCCGGCGAAAAATCGCTGCCTCTGAGTGTTGGTTGTTTCCTTTCTTGTGACAACTAGTTACACAACCAAATTATACAAAGAAATTTAGCCAGTGACACAAAAATCAAAGCAATAAAGAGAGAAAGTAGAAGGACAATGTGAGTATGGGAGAGAAAGTTGTTGCAAAATCTGTCAAAAAAATGGCTATTCAAATATCATTTATGAGAGTGACAACAAAATGTAAATTCTTTTTTTGGTAGTGACAACAAAATGTAACTGAAAAAAGATAGAATAGTATTCTTATTTAATTATTCATTTTTTTGACAATTTTTTATTTTTTTAATTATTCAATTTTGATATATACTACTCACATCCAAAAAAACCCAAGTTACACCCCAAAAATGACTAATATACTCTTTAACTAAATACGTAAATTGAATTTACATTAATTACGTAGACTGAGTTTACACTAACCTCTTATATACATACGTAAACTGAATTTACATTAACTACGTAAACTAAGTTTACACTAATCTATTATATGCATATTTAAACTGAATTTACACTAACCTCTCATGTACATAAGTAAACTCATTTTACATAAACCTCTTATATACATTACTAAATTGAATTTACACTAACCTCTCATATACATACGTAAACTGAGTTTATATTAACCTCTTATATACATACGTAAACTGAATTTACATTAACCTCTCACTACGTAAAATCAAATTACGGTTAACAGAGACATATCTCATACCAAAACAAACAATAAACAAATAGAAAATCTTAGAAAATGAAATTCATGAAATTCACTAACTTTTATGAATAGAGTATAGATCAATGAAAAAGATGTTGATTCAATTTTTGATCTTGGTTACACATCTATGGTGATTTGTGGATGAAAGGGGGTGAGGGTTCATAATGATAATGAAAGAAAGGTTTTTACAAATTTACATGAAGAGGGCAATTTTGGTATTGTAAAATTTTAAATAAATTTAGGTGTAACTAGAATTATATGGGGTGAGACTAGAAAGAGTCTTCAATTTTTTGACAATTTTTTATTTTTTTATTTTTTATAAACAAGTAAAAATGGAATATTTTAACCCCGACGAAATGATCTCGTTGACACAAGGCGTACCAAGAAAACCATTAAAATGCACAAACAGTCGTCAAAAGATAAACAAAAATTAGTAGATGCCTAAACAAGTAAACGAGCTCAACCACCACCGCGCTGACAGTCATGCACAAAATTGGCTTTCTTTGTTTTCAGCCACGAAAAGGAGTTAAACAAGGTATGGAACAATCTAAATTCTTGAATAATATATTATTACTTATAATATACAACACGGTGGATGATAAGGAAAGGACTTTCAACATAGCATTATATTTTGTTAATCTGAAAGAAAAAAAATGACAAACACTCTCTTTAACTTAACAGACGCATAATAATTTAATCGTTTGAAGTATAGTAGACTACAAACAAATTTAGTATCTGTGTTATGATCCGATATATTGAAGCAAGTAAAAGCATGAGTCATTTGGAGGAAAGACTTAGACGAAATAATAGAATCTTTAGACTCTTCATTATGTTATCCCTCACTATTAGAGAGGTGCAATACTGCTAATAGTAATAGCTTATAAGCGTACACTTGACATAAGATCCGAAAAAGTAGAAACTGATTCACTATTGTATATTGAGAGCAAGAAATATCAATCTTCCTCTTTTATTCTTTGAGAGTTTTCCATTCTCTTGAACAAGGGAAAATTACAGATTCTCTGTTAAGGTCCTATTCGAGCACCTAGCACTCTGCTTATTCTCAATGATAATAAAGGGATTCGATCAACTCAAATGGAACTTGAGTGTTAAAGTAAACACTCCTAAATTTTGCATCATGTATGGTGATGGGAAAATGGCAAATTGGGAGGAAATACATATTCTGCTTCTTTTGCTGTAAACTGGTGCAAGATTTTGTTTTGTCAAACATGCTGCTAACCTTTCTGCATGCTTCTCGTCTTTCATCCTCAGATTATTCATTTCAATCTCGCCTACTTTAATTCCCCACACTTAATCAATCCCCATTTTCAAATAGATAATAAAATTTCAACTATAAGACACTACCATGTGCATGAAAACTTCAAGCCTATTCAATATGCAAAGTTAAAACTAAGCTCTGTTGAGTTTTTGTTAGAACATGAGGGGAAGCCCAACATAGTATAGATCTCTATCTTATATCATGCTAGATTTTAGATTTCACAAACCATTTCCTACTTGAAATGATAATGTAATCAAAGTTCACAAACCATTTATTATCATAGCTAAACTTTTGACAGAACTTAAAACACCATTTATGCTTTAAAAAAATTGAAGCTTCCACAAGGAATAGTGGAATACATGACTACTTGAACAAAGGAGACTCAATTTGTTATTAGATGATGAATTTATTCTAAAAGGATTGAAGAGTATTCAAGTCAAGTAAATTAAAAATGAGTATTTGAAATCTGAATAGCATAGGTACTTGTAAATTGTTTTACTATTATTTATAAAACTGTAACTGAATGAATTACACGAGCCTCACATTTGAGTGAAAAGGGCACCATTCCATCAGTAAGAAAATTTACCATAAATTATACATCTAAACTGTAACTCAAATCTTAGAAAATCAAATGAAAAACTGTCTAATACAATGTATGACTGCAAACTACTTAAAATGTAATGTACGCTGAGAAAACCAACAACTCTACATTATAACATTTAAAAACAAGGTGATATTAGACTCTCAATGTAGACTTCTGGCTCCATTACACATGGCAGACTTTGAATCTCATGAGTTTTCAAGGTACCGCTTTTGAAATCGTAAACAACCAACTTCAATTTGTAACATCCCAACTCAGTAAAGTCCATAAGCAGTTGGTCATTCTCATTCTCATAAATGTAGGTAGACAAACCTTGAAATTCCTTGTGAGGAATGTGATGGTGGTTGTATCCTCCGTAAGTGATTGAGAATAAACTATGTTGTTTACATCATTGCCGTGCTTGGCTGGCTCCATTAAACCTACCGGAACGGAACACCGGTAAATGAGAGAAAAAACAGAATTGTGGAGGAACTTTCTTTAGGAAAAAGCGTTCCTGTTGAATGTAACAATTATTACGGTGAGAATGAGGTAGTTCAGAAACGAAGCTATAATAGGAACGAGACTGGGCCGCATTGCTTCACAGCTACTGCAGTAGAACTATTCCACATATAAAACATATTTCCATTAGATTTCCCTAAATTTTAAAATTAACAAAAAACAATAAACATTATATTTTTTAGGGGTAAAAAACAATCATTTAGTTTTGGGGAAATTACACTCACCTCCCCTAAGGTTTACTTAAAAAACACTAACACCCCCTCTACTTTTCAATTAAACACTAATCCCCCTTAAATTTTATCTATAGTGACAAACACATCCCTTTTGATTAACACCGTTACTTATCTGTTAATTGAAAAGGAGACGTCTGTCAATTTGAATAAAATTTGAGGGAGGTTAGTGTCTTATTGAAAACTAGAGGGGGTGTTAGTACTTTTTAAGTAAACTTCAGGGAGGTAAGTGTAATTTTCCATTTAGTTTTTTTTATTCCTAAAAAACTAATCATTTACTTTTTTTTTACAAAGGAAAAAAAACCATTTAGTTATTATCTAACAATCATAGATCCTCTAGAAAAATCATAAATAGTCACTTAAAGGTTGTCTGGTCCTTTGCCAACACATGTTTGTTAAATGTTATATTTTCTTGTTTTTTATTTTCTGGTGTTATGCACATTTCTGTTAAGGTTTCATGTCAGTTATAACTGTTTAAAAGAGGATCGGTTGACATTTATGTTTACCACACTTTTTAATCATTGAGTAGCAACAATTTCACCGGACCAATTCATGAGAATAGTGAAATTCTAGAAACTTGTTGAGTCCTACTTCTAGCATGTCGATTACTCACATAGCTAAGGGCACCTCTAATGTTTCAACTTAAAATAGTAAGATCTTCCAATTCCATGGTAAAACATATAGTGGAATATGATCATAAAAACCATTTTAATCCTTTTAAATTAGTATTAAATTAGTATCATCTTAGGTATCTTGTCTATTCATATTGTATAAAATTACTGCACTTAAGATAGTTGCGTTTACTACCCATTTCCCATATTTCCAAATCAGCACATCATCAAATCATTTCTATATTCAATCTTAGCCTCAAATATTTATAATCTCAAAGAAGAAGGATAACAACAAATATTTAAGCTCCAATTTACTTTTACTTTAAAATTGAAACGTGAACAAGAAAACTACATCTGCATCAATAGCAGGGGATGCCACTGATAGGCAATTACTATCTCTGTCATTTTTATGAAATAAAACATGTTGTAAGATACAAAAAACAGTAGCAGGCGTGATACAAAATTGAATTTAAAACTAAAATAGTCTTAATTGGTTAAAACTCATCAGAATACAAATTATTATCCAATGTAATAAAAAATGCAAACTCAATACTGCTTTGTTTTCATGTTCAGTAGGACTCATATAAGCTGCTTTGTTTCCATGCTTTAAACACCTGTTCTCTGCAATGAGTAGTGCAATATAACAAACAATGAGAGAAAATCATTATCATACAAGAAACTATTATTTAAAAAATTCAATCAACAATATTACTAAGATTATTTCAACTTTTAAGCACTTCGTTGAAAAGTTTATCCAATGTCCATGTCCCAGAAACCTTGTAGAAGAAGGAAAGTTTAATATAGAATTCGATATTGTCAGAGTGTTGGCTGCTAACAGATACTTGCTAGTGTATCTAGCAGTAGTCTCAGGGAAGTCAGTAACATTAACATTGGATTCAATGACAAATAAATTGATCTCAACAAATGCATTAGCCATTAGTAATAAATATTAATCCAATGCTTGAATACAAATTCATTGACTTAGTTTCTACATAAACTGGAAGCTCAAATGATTGCAACCTTTATACGATATTAGTAGAGTAATTAACTAGAAAGGCTTCACTTAGAGTGAAAACAGAGATCTATTTAAGTGGTATCTAAATGTCGAAACCTGTTCAAAGAAAGTGGTACCTAAATGTTGAAACATTTTCAAAGACAGAAGAAAAGATTTTACTCTGTTTACTTATCTATTTAATTAAAATAATAAAATGGAACACAAATAGTGAACAAATTTGCTGTAACAAGTAATAACACCCATTACGATATTTGTGCAACACTAAGAAGACATTGTAACATCTAGACCATAACGCAAAATCAGAGAAAATCAAATGACAAACTACTATTTAATGCAATTCATGATTGTGAACTATTTAAAATATAGTGCAAGATGTGAGAGAATAAACAACTCAAATTAACCAAACAGTTGAAAATAAAAAGCAATGTTCAACCTATAGAATCCATCAACCATTGATTAATAACGATCCTACAATTTACCAAGAATCAAAGCAGACATAAAATAAATAACACAAACAAAAAACTAACTATATATATGTTGCATTTAAATCCATCCTTAAGGTGATATTAGACTCTCAATGTAGACTTTTGCGTTTGTATGTCTATAGTTGTTTTGAAACTCAGGAATATTCGAAGTGCCAGTTTTGGAATCATAAACAACCAACTTCATATTGCCAGTTTGTACCTCATAACACTCTACCAACAGTTGGTCATCCTCTGAAATATATAAAGCAGTATCGGGTTCTAAATCCTGATCGTGCAGGTTAGGAATAGTGTAGAATTTAGTCCAAGACTCCTTATTTCCATACTCCTTCATAATCCAAACATCCAAAAACATATCACTTCTTGCAAAGACACACAAGCAATCGCTCACCACACCCAAAGTCCAAGAGACATTTTCATTCTCATAATCAGGTAGCGAAAGCATTTGATATGACTCCTTCTCTAAATCAAGAGAAAGAATACTTGAATTATCACTCTGAAACCAATTAACAGTGCCACTCACAAATATTCCGGATTGACTGATATTGTAATCATTTGGAATGTCCCATATTATTCTCCAATAATCAGTCCCCAAAGTATTAACACAAACTTCACCTTTGGAAGAAACAACAATGACCTTATAATTATCAATGAAATGATCATAGCCAAAGTAATTTATTGATATAGCATAACCTTTGCGTGGATATTCCAAAGGACGCAATAACTTAAATTTTCTGATGGAAGGGTTCCACAAAAAATAATAACCAGCTTTGTGGATACAGCAAAAGATGCCATTGCAAGAGCACACTACACTAACATAGTTACGTGGAATTGTGAGACTATTAGAACAGAAGTAACCACGACGTCGTTTGGGACATCCTCATCGTTAACCTTCGCCATTTCTATACAACAACAAGTAAGTGAATGGTTTACGAAGAAATAGAACAGAAACAGAGGCTAGGTATCGATCTATGTATGTTAATTCCAAAAGTAGGGTTTTAGTTCCAATGGTATGTGTGTTTCCAAAATTAGGGTTGGCGAGAAAGCTTGAGTTCTACACGCTCTCCACCCTACTTTTTCATTATTATTATCCCAATTTTCAAATGTAAATTTATTCTCTTTTCTTTTCAAGGGTATTTTAGTCTCTAAGGAATAATCACAATATACATCGAAATTCCAAAATAATTGCTGATTCAGATTTGATTTTGGGTTAAATAATGTTTTCTTCCTTCCATTTAGTTAGACGATAATTGTATTCATGTCTTTATTGGGGTTTAATTTGGGTGTTTCACATATATACAGCTCCTTTTAGTCTTTGGTTTACCTTCTTGGTTCATCTTGAGCAAGATATGGTATTTAATAAATTTTGTTGTAAGAAAATAAAAAAATCAACGGTCACGTGTATTAACTAATGAAGGAAACTGGTAGAGGGCGTAAACTTAATAACGTTTAAAAATTTCATAAGTTTTTCGCCTTTTCTCTAATTTAAGAATAAGAAGGTATTTGCAATCATTTACAATATAAAGTGCGTTTTTGCCTATCCACTCGGCTTAAATTACATGGATGTTTTAGTTTTCTATTTTACTAAACATGAGTATATTAATAAAGACATAGAATAATATTTTATGAAAGAAAAACAATAAGTTCAATCTTTAAAATATCACTATCTCACCAATTTGATCCACATACTACTAAAATCAATTGAAGGTCCATGAACTATCATCTATCACTTTGGTCCTTCAGTTAACTGATTGATGCACAAAATTGATGAATTGGTGTATAACTTACAGACAATTTAGATGATTTAAATAATTTACGAGGGAGTGATATTTTAAGGACTATATTGACTTTTTTTATTTTCCATTGAATAAATTTTGACAAGTATTGATGTATTCACTATTATCATAGGTAAATGTAAAATGGAAGATATTACTTTGAAAAATTAGTATTAATTAGACGGTACAATAAAAAAAATAAATGAATAACATATTAAAAATATGATATAATTGAACTTAATCATATGTGTAAACACAACCACAAACAAAACCTTAACACTGACATCGACTCATCAACAACGATAGTACTTTAAGAATATGATGTAATTGAACTTAATCATATGTGTTAGTGTCTTCGTTAGACACATGACATTCTTTAATTTTCAAATGAATAATTTAAATTTAATATATTCAAAAAATTGACGCAATATATTGCTTCTAGGTTTATGTTTCTTCAAAAAAATAAAAACTTTTTTCCCTTTTTGCAAATATATACCTCTGCAAAATTTAAATATTCATATCTTTGTCATATTATTATAATATAATATAAGGTGAGTATACCAATTCTTCATTTTGAATGCTACATTGTTAGCCATATCCCTTTTTAAAACAGCCCCTCTATTGCCTTATTAAAATTAGCAACATGCTAAATTATTCAAATTATTCAACATGTTATTCAACTTGTTATTCAAATATTTGTCAAAAAAAAAACTTGTTATTCAAATTATCCCTTATTGTACTTTGCCTTCTGATCAAATTATTCAACATGTTAAATACAGAAAAGGGCTCGGCACAACCATAATCATTACGACAAAAGGCAAAGTACTTTAGAGACAAAGCTGGTCAATAATAGCAAATTCAGAGAATTGGGAAATATCGTTTTGGGACAAAAACTAAATAGATTAAGAGACATTTGAGTGTGACATGAAAAGAAGCAAGAAGGAAATTCTTTCATATCACGTTTCAAATCTATTATTAGGTGTTGGACATTGTGTGAAACAACGTATTTCATAATCCTTTGGATTAAGCTAGGACCCACATAATAAGTGTGGTGAAATTCGAGAGTGTAAATAGAGGTTGAGTCATCGCGAAGAGACAAAATCTGAGACACAAATTCTTTGTACTTTTTGTGGGTTCTGAAGTGCGAAGGACTTAATATAAGAGTGGGAAGAGTCTTCCATAGATTGATCCATCTTTTGGACAAAATGGAAGTTTGAACGGCCTCTTTTGTGTTTGAAAAGGATAGTATGTGAAGGAGAACTCAATTGGACAAATAATTGATCATGTTTTCACTTAGATTGTCCTTACATTCCCTCTTATGTGTCTGCATTGTCTTAGAAAGAAACAAAGAATCCTACAAGGAAATGCAAATAGAAGAAGTATTGGTAAGTGATATTAACAGATAAAATCAAAGTAACTTAAGAGTAAGAAAAAGGTGGAGCACTGAATAAAAAAATTGAAAAATCTGATACATTTTGCACTTGAGTGGTGATGGAGTGGATTTCTGGTGTTTTGTAGGTACAAGATTAGCGGCGGCTCACAGTAGAGATTTGCAGCATGTTTTTTTTGGCATATGCGGCCAGATTGTTTTCTCTTTTATTTGGGTTTTTTAATGGTTTAATTAGGTGTGAAGGACTTAATTGAACTCATCCACCGTTTTAATTTATATGTAAACCCTTTTGTAAGAAAATTTACACCTTCCGTTTTAAAATGAGTGTTTCTTTAGCATAAAATATTTGTTTCAAAATGAATGTCATGTTCACTTTTCAATGTAAACTTAGCCTTGCTAAAGTAAAATTTTGCTTGACAATCCAGACATGTATCACTGACTCATTTGCCACCTTATTTATCTTTGCTTCACCCGACCTGAGTTGTCATACAGCTGCCTTGCTAGTAGTGTGGTATCTGAAAGAAAATCCCGGGCAAGGAATTTTCTTAGGCAAGGATTGTGATCTGAGATTGTATGGGTAGTGTGATGCCGATTCGGCTGCTTGTCCCCTTACTAGACATTCTCTTACTGGTTGGGTTATTTTTTTAGGCCGCTCTCCTATATCCTGGAAGACCAAGAAACAACAAATTATGTCCCAGTCCTGTGTTGAAGCTGAGTATCGCTCGATGGCTAATACAACATGAAAACTTAAGTGGAGAGTCAATTTAATTTAGTTATTTCTAAAATAAATTGTAAACTTATGATTGTATAGTTATTTCTAGAATCATTTATTATAGGAGAGTCAATTGTATACTGATTGGAGGAGAAATTGTAGGAAAAATCTCAGCTAGAGGTGATTGGAAGAGCTTCCATTTATATATATATATTGATATGTCAGATGTGAACAAAACACACGGAAAATGATGTTTTGTAAGGATCCCACAAATCACAGTGAATTAATTCAAAACTACTATTGGCTTTATTATTGCTTAAAGGAAAACTATCTCTAGTTTGCTTTGCCATCTGACAAATATCACATGCTTTATTTCCATTTGTTCTCCTACCAACATTTGGAATTAACTGAGTAACCTTCATGGAAGGGTATCCTATACGCTTGTGCCAAAGATCAAGTACATATATGTTTCATACTTTGAAAGCTTTACCATGCCGAATTCCAATGAAATAATAGAGCCCATCTCTTTGTTCACCCACTCCAATCAGCGTCCTCAGAGTACGGTCATGTATAACACACAAATAGTTAGTGATTTGTATAATACAATTCGTATCATCTGTCAATTGGGACACATATATTAAATTGCAATTTAATTCGGGCACATTAATATCATTCATCGTTAGTTCCTTATGATTTCTGCAGCATTGGCGCGCACCATGCCACCTTGTCAACGTCCTGCACTATTTCCAAGTCGTTGATGCCCTTTGCCTCGTCCGCATGGCTTATTTTTACCTCGTGGAAATAGTGCAGTAAAGTTGCAATATGAACATGCCATTGCTTTGTGAAGTAGCTTGCTTCGTCGTGCCCAGTAAGGTTGCAATGTGAACATGCCATTGCTTTGTTCTTTGCTTCACCACGTCCCTTCATTCTTATACCTGTTTGAACAACCAACCCTACAATTTCCCTGGTTCCTTCTTTAGAACGAATTATGGTAAAGGGTCTGTAGCAAACAAATTTGAACGAACAGTCCCATAAAGCACATCGTCCAACCCCATTAGGAACTGATGACCTTTTTCTTTCTCTCGCAGTTTTTCCAATTTTGCAGCAATGTTACACTTGCAACCTTTGCAAGTGCAGGTCAGCGTTTGTTCATAGTTGACCAACTCATCCCAAAGAGTCTTCATCTTTCCACTGGACCATTCTATTTAGAGGATGCAGAAATTGTCAGTTATTGTTACAGGCGGAGCTAGAACTAAGTGGTGGGAGGGGGTAAGAAAAAATAAAAATTATAAAACATATCCGCCGAAAAAATGTACTAAGAAGTTCATCACCTAATTTTTTTTCATGGTAGTAAGTTTTCAAAGAAATTTGATATAAATTGAAAATTAAAAGGGGAATTTAAGGTCTCAGGTAGGTAATCTATTATTGTCGTCATTCCTGTATGAGAGCGCCAGGACATAAAATCATCAGGGGATTACCCACCACTCAATCTCTACTACAATGGTTGTTAAAAAACATCAGGGGATAGGGTCACTGGAAGCTTATACATAGTTCTGCCCCTGGTTATGGAATTAAGACAACTGTGTAGCAGCTCCCGCCAACGGGTAGTGGTTTAGCAGTCTATAACGGGTTGATAAGAAGCATGAGGGTCTGGGATTTTTGTAGTATGTTTTGGAGCTGTTTGAACTTGGGTTTGCAAGACATTGAGAGCTCAGGTCTTACCTGCTTTCAACTTGAATTGCATCATTGTTTACCCCTTCGTAATTCTACGGTTTTTTCATTTGAGTTTGATCAAGTGTTTTGGTTGCTGTCTTGGTTGAGTAATAAATCTTGGTTTTACGCATATGATAATCCGACAATTTTGTGCTATATGGTTATTATAATATGATTGATGACTTTCTTGCTCTTCATTGGGTTGTGAAAACTGAAGAGGTTTGATGCTTAAGCCTTTTGCTCGATCAATTTCATGTCAGTATGTGCAGGTTGTTCAGAGCATATTTTTCTAGAAAGGAATTAAGGTTTTATAAAATAGTTTGGTTGGTTAGTCGTCAAGCTGTGTCATGTTAGAGTATTTCTTTTGGTGTGCAAAATCCTGCAGGACCTTGTGGTGGTTAAACAGATGGAATACTTTGCCAAGCATTTGGCAGACTTTAGCAGTTTTTGGCTTTGATGGATGTGGGTTTGGATGGTTATATGTGTAGTAATTCTGGGATTTTAAGAATGTTTCGGAATTCTAATTGTTCACCCCAGCATAATTCTGTATTTGTTCACTTGTGTTTGATCAAGTGTTTTGGTAACTGTCAGTAAAGCTGTTTTTGCACATATGATCATAGGCCAATTTTGTGTTGTATGGCTATTATAATAGGAGGGGGGAGCCTTGGCACAGTGGTAAGTGGCTGTCATGTGATAGAAATGTCACGAGTTCCGGTCTTGGAAACAACCTCTTGTGTAAAAACATGATAAGGTTGCATACAATACACCTAATGGTAGAACCCCTCCTCGGAGCTTGCGTATGCGGGAACTTTATTGGACCGGGCTGTCCGTTTCGATTAGGCTTATTTTGAACTTATTTAAAACAGCTTATACAAATAAATAAGCTTTTATGTATTATTCATAAGTTTGTCAATGTAGTTTAATAAAAAACAGTTTACGAAGATACAATTTTCGTTACTGAAAACTTACTCAATAACATAAAGTTTATTTATTTGCATAACTTATTTTTCATAAGCTCAAAAATAAGGCAATCCGAACGATCCCTTAATTATTTGCTTCTAGGAAAACTCTCATTTCTTCTAGGAAAACTCTCATTTCTTTATACTTAACTTAAGATGGAAAATAACCATCATTAACACCTGTATAAAATAACGATTCATAAATCATACTACAGACTAACAAATAAATTGGATGTTATAACTAAAATGGTTTCAAACTTGGTATAAAGTATAAACTCATTTCACGTAGTCATAATCAAACAAATGATGTCTCATCACTTTGTGTGGGTTCTATTTCTAAAGTGTAGACCCACAATGATTTAAACTAATAAGGGAATGAGTATTATAGACTGTTCAAAACAGAGTGTTGCTAGCATTCCTCTTATCAATAATAGACTCTAAAACAGAAAAGCACATGCTGTAATTTAAGCACTATTTGTTAATAGTCTCTAAAACGTACATAATATTTGACCATTCCAGATGTTCTTTTGCATTTATCTTATTCCAAAATTCCAATCCATAGACTTGAGTTGTAACATATTAACTGGACCTATTCCTCTTATACTGATGTTCACATGACACCATACTCCAAATTAAAAATATTCAGATGTATAAATCCCCTGAAAGTAGAATACATGAAACAAAATAGGAACGATAATATAAAACAATATGCAGGAAAATAAATAAGTCTGGAAAGTACAAGAAACAATTTCAAGTCTTATCCCACTAAGTGGAGATGGCTACATGGATCAAAAGACACCATGAATAAGTCTTGCGAGTAGAAATGAGCAAAAGTGTTCTTGTTATAATCCATCGATACTTTGCGGACTGTCCTTATTCCAATCTTATTAGAAAAACTCATGTATCCTTCACCAAGTTTTTTCTGCAACCCAACATCTGCTTGTGTTCACTGATGCGGTGGGTCTTCAAACAGTAGGACGACTGGTTTCAATTGAAAAAAACACACAATTAAGCCCAGGAACTTGTATAAACTTTTCAATAAATTTAGATTACAAGCCTTACACGAACTCGACACAAGCATGTCATTTTCATTGTACCAGACAAGTAAATCATTAAGAAAAAAGAAAGCTAATCCTTCACTCAACATCTTCAATGATTTATAGACAATATCTCGCACACCAAACAGAAAACCAAAGCAGATACCAATAAAGAACTACTCAACCATTCATTTTTTCAAACATAGGTACATGGAAAAAATACAAAGGAATCAGACATAATTAACATTTTATCAAACTAGTAAGGGGAATTGAACATGTTATAACAGAAACCAAGGAGAAAACAAAAAGCAGAACACTAGCCATCATTTCACTGGCCCAACAAAGCTTCCAACACAAATCAAAATGAACTGAAATTTTTTATGAGAGCAAATATTAAAAGTCATTGCTTGTATTACATATTGGGAAAATGTAAGGACATGTGATTTATTTTGTGCACAAGTCCCTTGTCGTGCGAGATGCACACATGTTCAATGAGCTAGAAGCTTTTTCCTAAGTTAGGAGCTAGAGTTTATCTCAAAGTTGTGAAGCATCTACGAGCAATGAGTTAATTCAAACTACTCTTACATCTGATTCAAGATGGATACATGAGTATTAGCTGCACTGTTATCGCATAAAATGGTGGGACCCACATAGATTTCACCCAATAAGTAATAACATAGTGAATGTTGGAAATACAGTGTTCCTAGCACTCATCTTCCTTAACACAAACTTATTTACATTAGCCTGGGTCTGATGATGAACGGTTTTCACTCGTATCAGACTATTTAGAGCAGATAAAGGGTATTAAAAGATGAAACTCCAATTTCATCTACTTCACAAACTATTCAAAACTCACAACATATCAGAAGAAAAATTAATCATATATATCTTACTTATTCTTGTTTTACCCAATAAATGAAGGGTATTACAGAAAAATATTGAGCTGATATGGCATAGAAATAAACAGAAAATAGGGGTATACATGCAGCCCAACAACCATGTGAAAGTAAAACACACACGACTCCTTCCATAATCAATGGAGAATTATGCAATTTAACTTCAATTGAAAAAATAGCACCAATCTCCTACTGTATTTGAAACCATTCAGTTCAAAAGAACACTCTAATATCCTCACTCTTAAAATATAATTCATACTCTTATGCAAACATAACTCAAACAATTTCTATCCAGAGTGTCTCAATAATTCAGTATTTTCTTATTTCTAAACCGATGTGATTTAAAATTCGAGAATAAGATTGTGATTTCAAACTAAGCTGGTTGAGAACAGTTTAAAACTAGTTATGTATAGGTTAACATAGTTGAATAAACAAAATTAATGAACTTATTTCCAACTGAACTGATTTCTCAAAACTTTTTAGAAAATCAAATGATAAACCATTTAATGCAATTCATGATTATTAATTATTTAAAATAGAATGCAAGATTAGAGAGAATCAACAACTCAAACTAATAGTTCTATTGAAAATAAAAGCAATGTCCAACCTATAGATTACCTCAACCATTGATTAACAATGATCCAACAAATCACCAAGAATCAAAGCAGACATAAAATAAATAACACAATAAAAAAACTAACCATATTTCCTCAAAAA
>Ga0315914_1007561_pt1 | contig 14987 bp, 10 predicted proteins | sample MpolenodulesMG_FD_203920 | JGI IMG/M metagenome (GOLD analysis project Ga0315914, IMG submission 203920) | Medicago polymorpha root nodule microbial communities from Los Angeles, California, United States - elongated nodules | ecosystem: Host-associated > Plants > Roots > Nodule | place: USA... | reverse complement strand
TCCTTTAAATAATTGTATGATGTAGGTTGGAATGAGTTCTTATGTTCCAGATGAACTACTGAATATGGTTGGAAAATGCTATCTATTCAAGGTTTTCTCCAAAGTTGGTGCAGGATGTGATGGTGAGAAATGTTATCCAATTTCAAAAATCAATGACGATGAGGAACTCAATGGAAGACTCAAACGTCATAACTCAAAAGTCATCAAACTTGATATGGAATAAAGTGAATAATTTAAGTGTTTGTTACGAGTATTTGATTATGTGTCATGTTGGATGTTGTTTCTCTTTAGTGTCAATAAGTTGAGGTCTCATTGTGTTGAATCTATTTCATTCCTTATCCTATCTAGCAATTAGTAATTACATAAGTAGTTTGTGTTTGCAACTCTCTCTCTCCCTCTCTCTCTCTCCCTCCCTCTCTCTCTCTCCCTCCCTCCCTCTCTCTCTTTCTCCCTCCCTCTCTCTCTCTCTCGCTTTGTTAATTCGTTCTTAAGTTAGTTCTGTGATGAAACATAAGTTTTTCAATTTTTTTAACACGAGTTTCTTTTGCAGTTTGAATTGATTTAGGTGGTTACAAGTAGGTGTTTTTTTTATAGATTCCATTGCATGTATATGTTTTTGGATCAAAGATCTTCCATTTCTAACTGTGAACAAGAATGTTGGATTTTTATTTTATTTTATTTTAAAAATCATGTAGCCCACTTCAATCTATATTAACCAAACTAAAAAATTTCTATTACACTCAAATATAAAAAGAATAATTTTGGGAAAGTAAGATAAAAAAAATTATCATAAAAATAATAAATCAGTTTAAATAATGTTATAAAAAATAGCATATGAAGGTTACGACACTTGGTATGGAGATAACTTACCCACAAGATTGTGTATTTAACTTTTACTGTCAATGTGATGATTTCTTTGATAAATGACAAGTAAATACCTCTATTATAACTTTCACCGAGTCTTGATCCCTACTCTAACCCTGATAAACCTCTGAAGCACATACTGATACAATAAGTTAAATAAATGAAATAAGAAAAATCACTTCAAAGATATGTATATTCCCTTAATATAGATACATTTTGATATATATTTTACTCATTTTGTTTTAATAAATATTATCAGCATAAATTAAAAAAATATAAAAACAATCAACACAAATTTTACCGTGCAGGGCACGGGTTTCAAACTAATATAAGCATATATCGATTTGAACTTTGAAGTGCACAAGTGTATAAATAAGCGACATATCTATTAATAGAAGTTAGTTAAATCGATCATTTTTTAAATTTAATTCCTTTTCCATGACTATTTCACTCTAAGTGTGTATGCGTTTCCTTTGATAAGTTCTAACAAACCATTAAAGAATAATTTAGGTATGCGATGTTGAGAGTATATATTAATTATTATAATCAATTTTTAAATTCAAATAAAGATAAACTTTCAAAGCATTCAAATAAACACCTCAAACATAATATATGTAAAATCCGAAGTTCAAACCTCAGCCAACAAAAAAAAACACCTCAAGCATAATACATGATTTTTAGAGGATATAAAGTTGTTTTCATGGCTAATGTGAGTGAATTAAAGAGTAGAGTGATAAGAGTGGCCATGAGTATGATTCCCACCTCAAGCATAAACTAACAAATTAATAATTAAAATACTAACACTTTCCGTTAAAAAAAAACATAATTTTTGCATATATACACACACGTAATTGATAACTTTTTATTATTATTTTTAAAGGAGAAAAACTTAAGCACATACATGTATAGTATTATTTTTTATTTTTTTACATGCATGTATTGTTTTTACTTCTGCAGTGTTTGCATAGTCCGTTAAATTGCCTTCTACATTAGTAAACTGTACTTCTATTAACTGTTAATGCTAATGAATAAGAAAGAAGTGCAAGTGTCATGTTTTTCTAGGAAAAAAGTTTTTGAAAAATAATATCGACACAAATAAAAAATCTCCGTGTGACATGTCCTAATCAATTTACAACCTTTTTTTTTAGGCAATTTAATAGAAAATGAAATGGCCATACCAATTTTAGAATTATCTATTTATTTACACGTTTTAAAGTATTAAAACCCTGAATTTGAAAGATTAAACAATTTTAAACTAATAAAGTTAAATTTTGGGAGGCGAATAATCTATTTTACTTTTAAAAAATATTTGTCATAATTTTATCATATTTTTAGTAACATTTTTTTACGTGATCTTTTAGTAACATGAAAGGGTCATTATTGTGAAAAAGATGAAAATATATTATAGAAATTTATATGTGACTCATTGAAATGAATTGTCTAAAGAAAACTTCATAACAAAGTCTATTAGTAAAGTATACCCAAAAAAATCCACTGATAAGAGAAAGGCGCATAGAAACGTAGATCGTTTTTTCTTCATAAATGTGCATAGGCTACATTTAATCTACTTTAATTTGCTGAAAGTTGTAGTGGTGTATCATTATTTTTCTCTTTTTTGAGAAGAAAGGTGTATTATTTATTTTTATACTATTGTGCATGATGAATAAGTGATTCAGTGTAAAGTAGAGCTTATGCTTTGGCAATTCTGAAGCAACTAAGGCCATGTAAGGTATAGGTATATAAATTAAAGACGGAGGATATTTTTCTTTTATTTGCAAAAAAAAGGTGTATCTTCTTACCACTGTTTAATTATTATTGTACGGTGGTTCTCGTGAGTTTAGCTCAATTGGTAGAGACAATACATAATATATCTAAGGTGGTTCAAACTCCGACCACCATAACAAAAATATTATTATATAGTAGATTAATTTAAGGTAGGTTAATTTAACTTCTTAAAGAAAAGAGTGTTGATACACATACATCCTTATGTGGCAATCCCCTTTGTACACCTTCTATGTGGCATTTTTTATTAATTACATTAGGGGTAATTTTGTAAATTCACACCCACTTCTCTCCCCATATTGAAGTCCTATGGTTATTATCATACACTAACAACATCAAATAGTTTTTATTTCATTCTCTTCTTCTCTCTCCCTCGTTCCACCTTTGCAACTTTGCAGCAAATGTTGAAATTTTCTGGAAAAAAAAAAAATCAACTCCTCTCCAAACATAAAAATTAATGTGACCTCTCCTCCTAAAACCACGACGTCGCACCCAAACACCCCACTCCCTCTCCACCTCGTTCTCATTCATTTCTACTCCCAAACACAACAACAACACAGCCATCTCACGAACTATCTCATCTCACTCTCTCCTTTTAATTGTAAATTTTAGTCATAAAATTGTGAGTTAATCAGATTACAATTGTCAATAAAGATTGTAAAATTGTGCCTCTTATGGTCTCAACTCTCAAGATCTAATTAGTATTATAATCAAAATTTTAATTATAATTTCAAGGTGAATCCCCAATCACAACTCCTCCTAACTCAATCGTAGCCAATAAATTGAACTTAAAAGAATTAGGGTTCGCAAAGAAACCCATAAAACCAGAGTAAATTAATTGAAGCATCATATAAAAAAATTATCCAGGGCTAGAAACAATATGGGTTCTTGAACAAAAACTCTATCACATAGATGTGTGTTGAACAATCTGGGTACTTGAAAAAAGAATTGCAGTGAGTTATGGTTTTATGAACAACAACCCAAAATGGCGACGATGGGTGGCGAGGCATAGACAGCTGGAAGGAGAAATCTGTGGGGCGCCGCTAATAATGCATAGGAACAGAGATGGGTTGGAATTTTGAGAAAGAAGACAAGATATAATGTCTCGCTGCATATGGGTGTGTACATGGGAGGTATGGAAAAAGGGTGTATACCAATAATAACTCTCAAAAAAAAATGGTGTATATAATATGATTGTGACTTGTACCATTATTATATAAATTATACCTGGTGTTGAGGATGTGCAGTATATTTGGTGAAATTTTATGATTTAATGATTAAAAAAAAAGACCAAATTTTATGATCTAATGATAAAAAAAAATGGCCATGCATGCACCACGTTTTACTAAAGGATATATGATTTGTTTTTCAATTATTTAACGAACGGTGCAGATCTTATGAAGGATGGGATTTTTCTTCTTCCTTTTTGTCTCTTGCACCAAACTGGACTTGTACACTATCTTTACCATAAGTGTACTGCATAATCTACTCTTTTTTCTGTATAATATATATGTCTGGTGTTGTGAGGACTGAAGAACAAGTCTAATCTATTTTAGCAAATGAGTTTTTTTTTTTGCTTCCAACATTGCAGCTGTGGTTCCAACAGGGTGATTGGATGAAAATATACAAATACAATCACCCATTTTTGTAAAAGAGTGTCATTTTTATGCGATAAAGAAAAAACTACACTCATACTTCAACAAAAATCATATTTGTATCGGGGTATAACTATATAGCCTTCTGTATTAGTTATGAAGAAGGCCTTTGCTAAGAACAATATGATTCAAGTCATAAATAAATTTACTCTGAATACATTAGACAACAACATACATTGCTATCACAAGCTAAATACATTAGACAAACAAGGAAAAGACCGAGACTTTTTACACAGCGAAACATTGAACAAGTCCAACAGCAGAATTTGAAAATAACAAACAGTTTGCATGGCGCGGAAGGATTACCATGTGGAGCAATCCTCCCAAGAGCCGTACTTAGAGCTGAAAGTCCCTCCACCACTCTGTTGTGCATACTCAGAAATAACTGTGCGAGCACATACATCCCAAGTTTTTGCAATCTCTTTAAGAGACATAGGTTGTGAAAACCCCCGCAATGATATGCTAAACCTTGACTTTGCTTTGGCAGAAAGATCTTCATTCTCAATACTGTCAGAAATATCCAACAACACTTCATTTTATCAGAAACAGGATTCTCAGCAAATTTAAGATGAACCACGGAGATGGAGAGAAAAATAAATTGTGGTGATTATAGTAATTTAAGAGTGACTGGATTAACTTGTTATTCACTTATGTCCCCTAAACCTTCCAATTCTTAATATCAATCCATAACAGAAGAAGAAATTATAAGAGGCACCTGTCAGCCTTAACTACTTTACTCAGTCAGATACAATAAAGCAAACAAATGCTTCATGCATGAACAAAGTTGGCGAATCATAATCACTGGAAGTTTTGCAAGATGTGAACATTGTTTGATTTGCGAAAACATTCAGTTTTGAAAAGTTGTTTTTTGACTTCTAATTATGAAAATGCCAAATTGTTTTTTATGTTATTTCTTTTGAAGATTTTGCAAATGAAGCAATGAAAACAATAAATAAAGTTGCACTGATTTTGGTACAGATTTTTAAAAGTAGGATACAAAGTGAGAACACAATAAACAGACGAACATTTTCTCAAAACAAATAAGCCTTTTTGCTGCTAAAAGCAAGCAAAGAACATATTTGGCGTCATAATTCAAGGTTGACTGAGATTACACATATTTTATTTGGAAGAGAAATAGCACACTAGATGCCAAAATACTGATTCTCTCACCTGGATTCAACTGGAAACTTGTCAAGGAATATGGGAGAATAATTGGGATAATTTGTAGGAACAAGGAGGCGCAGGGGTTGAATTGGCGACTGCATGGCAGAAAAAACAAAGATAACAACAAGGTTATAAAATGGTATAAATAAAATTCCAATATCTTTTTTATTCATATGAAATTGGTAAGGTTTAGTTTTGATCCCTATAAAAATTTATTCGTTTGACTTCCTTCATCATTAGCTTATCAGAACTAAAAACGCACATTTTTTGTTTTGTAGGGACTAAAAACGGATAAAATTCTATGAAGACCAAAATGATGATTTTTTTCCAAATTTATAAGGGCCAAAGTTACACCAAAGCTGTTAAAAAAACAAACAAAACTACATAATTTAATAGTTTCGAGAACCCACCATTTGTGCTGAACCATATAGGGCTTTTAAACTTGGACTGAGAGCCACGGCAATGTAAGAACATTTGACAATAGTCCCTTCTGCCCCTTCGGCAGCGGCTGCTGCTGCAGTTTGATCAACTTCTTCATCACTTATGCTCACTACTGTGTCAATAAGTCGCTGATTAACCTCCCTAATTTCTTCCAGGAGGGCATGATTAGCCTGCCATGTAAGTTACATATTCCTTATCAGCATTCAGAAAATGTCCAGAGCAAATCCACAAATTATGAAGAGATAGCCTTGCAATACTAATTTCAAAATTATTGTAAACCTACAATCTAATGAATCATCAAGTTCTAATAAAAAAGTGTCAATAGCTAATTTGGACCATGCAAAATCTTGGTGATTATACAATGGATCCAATTGAATGTCCAAGTTGACTATTCAATACCTAATATGAGAGTTACTCACATCACGTTCCATGTCCTAAGCTCATGTCACCCTTGATTATATTTTATAAATGAGGATAATGGTCAGGTGTAACAATTACCATACTAAATTGTAATTTAAGCATAACTATAGTTGTTTCTCTTGAATCGCCATTATTTTACAACATCCTCTAGTATTATTTGAATCTTTAGAAAGAGAAACCTAAATGTGTGTAATAGCAATGTGCATAATGTATCAGCAATTAATTGAACCCATAAATGAATTGCAGTGGCAAGCCAAAAAAATGACAATAATAACAAAGGTCAATTATTAAATAAAACAAAACAATTAAGAGAAATAATGCAGTACCTCAAACTTTGGCTTCTTGATATTGGATGTTGCAGTTGACTCTAAATCAGAAGCCTCCATACCATTTAACTTGATACTATCATTGACACTACCAGCAGATGATACAACATTCAAGGGTGTAGCATTGGTGCAGCGGTTCATCCTCCTGGTTCCATTCGCACCATCTTGGGTGATGAAATTTCTAGCCTGAAGGCGACAATTAGTCATGGCAACCAAATCTTCACCAACAGCAGCTCTAGATCCATTGCCTGGAGCTGACCCTGCTATCCTATCGTTCATGCTGATAACTGAACTAATATCGCTGACAGCTGCACTTAAAGCTGCAGGGGTCAACGAACTCACCTGGAATCATGATTAGACATCAATTAGTCATCTACAAATCCAAAATTAAAAAGAAATTTATGTCATGTTTGTACAAACTAAGGTCACAAACACTGATTGGGCCAGCTTTAGATAAACGAGACTAACCGCTTTGATTAGGCGGTCCATAGGCTCCTCAGTAACAGTTGACTTTCTTGAAGAGGGCGCTAATGCATTACCATGAGCACCATCTGGAACGGTGAACTCTGCCAGTAAAGGAGAGGCTGATATTCCAGGAGTTCCAATGGCAAGCGATTGAGCAGGTGCTGCTCCACTCCCTGTTTGTTGGTGTCCAATATTTGCAACATTTGATATCGATGAAACACCAGAAATGGGCTTTTCAAAATCTCCTGGCATAGGAGATGGAGCTAAGGGAGGTGAAGGAGTGGGGATTATAAAAGGCGAGTTAGCAGATTGCAAAGGGGTGCCAACTTTTGTCACAGATGGGAGGTGATTTTGTTGATCAACCTGGGGAGACGAATGTTGTGGAATCTGTGGAGATGTAGCCTGTAGGAGTTGGGGTGAAGAAACGGGAAAAGGACCTTGTTTCAACTGTTGATGGGGATAAGCTGAGCGTTGACTGGAACCAAGATGTTGCTGAAAAACCCCTGGCTTAGCGTTAATTCCTTGCCTCATCTTCATGTCATTTACATCATTCATTTGGTTAAGTTGTTGCATTTGTGCAGGCAGCTGTTGTTTTGCCGGCTGGTGCAACTGCTGCTGCTGTATCATTTGCTGCCTCTGCATTAGTTGTCGTTGATATTGTTGTTTAAATTGTTGACTCTGCAACATATGCTGTTCCTGCTGTTGTTTCAGTTGCTGGTGTTGAAGCATACCAGAACCTGGATGAAGGGGATTAAGATTTTGTTGGATCACATTTACCCCTGCTTGTGAAGATAAAGAACTAACGTTAGTTTGTTGAGGAGCAGTAACAGAGTTTTGTTGAAGGGAGCTCATACTTCCTTGTCCTAAATCCAAACTAGCACTAGGTTGCATTGTATTCAACATATTCTGTTGTGCTGTAGATAAACCAGACAGAGAGCTATGTTGCATGCTCGTCAAATTATTTTGCTGCATTGTTGGTACAGGGCCTTGCATATTGGTGGTTTGCAACTGAGTGTTCATTTGATTTTCATGGGATTGCACTTGAGTAGCTTGGGGCTGTGTCTGTGGCATGGAGTGCATGTGAGGTGGGGGAAGCTGCCCTGGCTGCAATGAAGAAATTTTCCTAGGTCTGTTTGTATTTATGAAATTTATAATCTGCTTCTCATATGAACCCAGTTTCTCCTTCAAACTAGGTGAGATGTTGCTCTTGGAAACCTGGAGGACTGTTATAAGACGCTCCAGCATCATTTTAAATACCTTAAGCTTTTCAAGCTGATCTGACTTTGGCTGGTGGGGAAGAGAATCATGCTGATAGAAAGAAGAAGATACAACATTAAACTCAATAAAAATAAATTATAAGCAAATGCCGAAAAAATCAAGAGCTTCCTTTCAAGAGAGTGATGGCTAGATGGTGTTCAGCACACACTCCAACCTTCATAATTTTCCAGGATAATTATAACAGAAAAGGCTTATTTATTCATAAAAGCTATTAAAAAGTTGCCTAAAGAAATCTACCTGATGAAGTTTCGTTGCGATTTTCTGATACATCTCGCTAAGCTCTGGCAAGTAGCTCTCTTTCATAGCTTTGATCTATAATTAAAATCATCCGAATCACATAAGGAATGCGTTAGAAACCATAAAATCTCATGCAAATATATCTGTATTAATTGACACAGTAAGTAAAATATTTTTTTCCCATTTGAAAATGCAGCCACTCGCCCATATCTTTTCATATATTTTACATGAAGGATAAGAATCATCCATATAAAAAACAAAAAACATGGATTTGTCTCCATTTGTTTCCTTAACTGGTGAGAATTCCATGTTCCTACTATTATAAAATAATTCTTTGGCACAAAAGCCATTTGTTTGACAATTTTCTGTTCAACCCAATTTACCCAAGAAATAAAGATGAGAAAGTAGCATATTACTTTTTGATACACTTCCTCTTGCCAATCACCCCCACTTGTCTGTCCAGTCTGTGCTGTTGAATCCATAGAATCTACAACAGATATATCATTAACTATGAGCACACATAAGCATACATGACTAAAAAATGTGGAAATCTGTTATTTTTTCCTTTGCGTTTTTAAGAGATATGGAACAAATAGGATAATCATAAATTAATTTACATGACTTCATTCTACCAATGTGAAAAAATGTATTCATGAAATATTGTGGTTTCCTATGGACTTCATGAAGATACTTTCAGGAAGATGGGGGTAATCCTACAAACAACTGATAATTAGACTTGAGAGGCACAGGCCTTGTGCCATACCACATAGGCACATACATTCAGACGACTTACAAAAAGCATTCAGACAGGGCAAAAAATGAAGGATAAACAGTTTGTGCAATGGAAAAGATGAAGACAACAGTCTCAATTTTTCTTTAAATGAAATAAGATGATTATCGGGATATAAAGAAACAGGAGATGAGCAAAAACCACTGGGATTGCGCAAACTAACCAATCCCAATAATTTGGGATTTGGCATCTCATATTCCATAATAACCTTCTCAAAATCTTGAACACTATCATGATTGATCTGAAACTTGAGACTGGGTGTGGTTCTGTGTTGCTGTTTTATCTATGCCTCGATTTTGACTTGCCAGCCTCTGATTCAGATTTGAAGAGGGCGCCGTTCTACCTTTGACCTCTACGAGTTGATTTGTTCTATTATATATTGCTGTCCAACCCTAGACCTATTTTGGTATATTACATTTGCTGTTCAACCCTTACAATTAACTAAAATGTCAATCTTTTAGTGTTTTAAGATTCTAATTTGTAACATCAACTTTTGACCTTATCTTATTCTTTGTATCCAATTTTTACTGGGATAGACAAGTAATCAACCTTAAAAACTTCACGCTCTAACAATCTATGCATCTAACCCTAAGGGTATGTTTGGATGGAGGTTTTGGGAGGGAGGGTTACTTCTCATTTATGAATTATAGACACTATAAAATGTTTTTAAAATAAATTAAGTGTGAATGAAGTATTATATAATCATTTATCATGTTGTAATTTCCATTTTTTAAAAACATCAAATATATTTCAAAATATAGACTTGGCCTGACAAAGCCCTCCCTACCAACCCCCCCTCTCAAACAAACCCTAAATGATCCTACGTAGTAGATAGGACCCTAAAAATTAATTTCAATTGATAAAAGGACACAAAAACTGTGTGGATCCAAATTTACTTACTTGACGAAGTTTCTGGGAGGGGTCTTTGTGATTGATATATCTGCTTTTGTTGATCAAAAACACCCGATTGTTGAAGTAAGGACCCCGATGCCTGAAGCCTTTGCTGCATATCTCGTTGCAAGGGATTTGGTTGCTGTTGCAATTGAGCGGACTGAGATTGAACCTGTGGCATCAATTGCTGCTGCGGAGCTTGTGGCTGTGACTGCTGTGGTTGAGATGATAACAAATTTGATGCACCTTGTTGTGATTGTTGCTGAATTGGAACCTTCGATTGTTGTAGCACATGTGCAGAGTGCTGGCTTGTCTGCATGCCTGAATTGCCAGATTGAGGTCCAAGGACCTGTTGCGGCTGTAACCCAGGGGCATTATTTCCCAACTGTTGATGTATATTTGATAGGTTGTTTTGCTGATTTATTAGTTGCTGCTGTTGCAAGTTTGAAAGATTATTCTGTTGGGCAAGTAACCTTTGTGATTGCTGCAAATCAACAACGTTATTCTGTGGCCCAAGTATCTGGTTGTGTTGCATGTTGGTTGCATTTGCCTGTTGACCCATAAGCTGTTGCTGCGGCTGCTGTTGTTGAGTCAAAATTGACTGTTGAGTCATTGGTGTTTGTTGCTGATGCATAATAGAAGTCTGTTGTTGCTGCTGCTGCCTGATAACCTGGGGGTGTTGCTGAAGCATGGACTGTGTTGACTGTTGACCATTATTAGATATCTGATTGTGCTGAATGCTAGATAAAGAAGATGTTTGCATCATAGAAGGCTGCTGCATGACAGATTGCTGAGAAGATTGCAACTGATTTGATTGTAGAAGGTTCTGCTGCTGCTGCTGCTGCTGTTGCTGTTGTTGCTGCTGTTGTTGGTTCTGTTGTTGTTGCTGCTGTTGAGATTGCTTCTGAAGCTTCTGCCTCAAAAACTGCTGTTGGTACAGATACTGTTGTGGATTCTGTGATTGCTGCTGCTGCTGCTGCTGCTGTTGAGAAACAACCTGCTGCCTTCCTTGCATTTGTCTCTGGGAAGCATTAAACATATTTTGAATGTTGGAATTCTGGCCAACATTCGTGATGGGAGTCTGGGTGAGACCGGATACTGGTGGCAAGTTAGGTTGAGATGCAATATTATTTTGAATGTTTTGAGATAGAAGCTGTTGGCGTGACTGGGGCTGATTGGGCAAAGGAATAGGATGTTGCTGCCCTTGATTGAGAACTTGAGACTGAATACCAAGTCCTATTAAAAAAAGTATGATTGACCAAGTCAGAGATGCAAAAGGAACTATGATGTAAGTCAGACTCCAATTGATTCATGATTCATTAACAACACAAGAATAATATTAAAATAATAAGATCAAAAGCAATAGAGATTGAAGATATAGTAAAAGGATCATCATGTAGGACAAGAAAAACTTAAAAAGTTTTGATGACATTCGAAAGCAAAATGTCAGTGTATAGTCCCAATAGCTGATGCTGAAAGACATGAAACAACTGAGAGCCAGATACTCTCCGAAAACTATCAACATGCCAAGGCTCTTGAATGCAAACCTGGATCAGGAGGTTGATTGCTAGGGCCAACTTGATTCGGAGGTATATTGTTGGATATAGTGCCCTGGGATTTAGTCTCCATCGTAAGCATCTTCAAAGATATTTTCCGTAGATAATCAGACTGAAATTAGAAAATGCCAGAATAAATGGTCAATCTTCTATAATGGTATGTGTTTGTTGCATAGGTAACTATAATTTGATAATCAAGTGGCTTCTAATTAGCGATATACCTGGCTTGTTGCAGCAGTATAAATCTTCTCTTCAAACCTTTGGGCAATCTTCCGAAGTTCATGCAATCCTTCTTGACCAGAAACAGGAAGATGCCTTTTTAATGTGTCCATACTCCAAAATTGAAAAACAATGGTTCAATTATTAAATAATATGAATTATTGATACGTTATATTCATTAGATAATCCTCAAATATGGAAGATGACTCGCATGTAAGAAGACCTAATTGAAATCATCTAGACAAGTTCTCATATAAAAAAAACAGATAGTAGAATGGATTACAGTGAAACTATAAATTTTCTTGGTAACATTTTAGATAGTCTTCTCCTTAAAAAAAATTCTTTGTAACATGAGGAAAATTCAATCCTAATAAAAGAACTATAATTTTCCGCTAAACATCCATTTGCCATAAAACTGCAAACAAAATGAGAAGAACGTCACACGAGAGCCAAATACACGACTCTAAAACAGTACGCAGAAAACCCCAAGTTCTTGTTCAAATCAACAAGGTAGCATTCTCCACCCAAAGACACCACGTGTTTACAAAGACAGCAGATCAATCAACATTTTATATTTAATTGTTCTTTTGATATGAATTAATAGTCAAAAACTCATCAAATCAGTGATACAGTACTAAAACTAGAGCTTACATTTTGTTGACAATTCTTTGGCGTGATTCAGGCTGCAATTGACCTCTCCAATCACTAGTATCCATATTCGGTTCAGCACCTTGATTAGGTCTCCAATTATTGGTATCCATTGAACTTAAATTAACTGAAACCACAAAAAGCCAAAAGAAAATTAATGTTCTTGTCAAATCAGACTCTGAAAGGAAAGTATAAAACCAGATTATATACGAATATAAAATTAAAAAGGTAATAAATGGCGGTTACTGACTTGTCGGAGCGCCAAACAGGGCTATCGATAAAATCGTGCTTTTAGTCCCTAACATTAGCTAATTGGGCTATGATGTCTAGACTAAAATCATATTTAAGCTAAAAAAACACAGCACATAAGGCAATCAAATCTATAAACATTGTTGCCGTTTCTAACATATCTCTCTTAATAATATAAGAAGGAAAGATGTTGTGGAAAATCTATTATTACCCTAAGCTGGTTGCTTGACAAATCACACAATTGAGGGTAAAAGTTGTCTAAAAAATACTTTATTGAACTAAATGACCACAATTAACTATGACAATGTCATGTAACTACTAAAAGCATTTGGTTTAGTTTATTTGCTCTACAAAAACACCATTTCCCTTACATTGCAACTAGATAAATTAGTTTTGCGTCAGCTTTTATGTCTTTTACCAATGCTGCAAGTTGTACTCTTGGGGGCAAAAATTCAAATTTCAAATACTCTTTTATATATCATCCAATACTCCTTCACTATTATATCATTCTCCCTTTTTCTTCTTTCACTGTTTTTATGAGTACTTTTTTTTCTTCTCAATTTTTTCTAACAACCATTTTTTTCATCTGTTTTGCAGAGAAATCTTGAACACATGAAGATAAATGAAACTTCTTTTATCTTCACAAAGGTATGAAGATGATAATGAACTCATTTTTTATACGTGCATTGTCTTTAATTCTTTTTCCTCTTCATATTAAATCTCTATAACATGTTAAATGAAGCTTCTACATGAATGAATAAGAAATAATATACATATAAGAGGAAATAAAACAATGAATAAGTGGGAGAAGAAGTGAGTGAACACATTTTATATCGTTTGCATCTTCTTATCTTTGATATCTCTACTTCATATATGTTACAAGAATGTTGAATGATCATCTTGTGTCTCCAGCAAACTATAAAACAAGAAGAAAACCACATATAAGTTAAAAGAAAAGCACAAGTAAGTAAATGATGAGAAAAAATGGGTAAGAGAATGATCCTTTCTATTTTTTTCTTCCATTTCTATTGGATTTTAGTAATACTTGCTGTTTTGAAAAATACATATAACTAATTTGTCAAAATAAAAGTTCAAGAAATAAAATAAAATCTACATAAAATACATGTTTGGACACATTTCTACTTTCATTCATAGACATGCTTTCTTGTGTTACAAAATCAAATATTCATGTTAGTATAGAGATTGACTATTTTTTAATTTAGTTTTTTTGTGTGTGTATTTCAATTCAATTCCTCTACTTTTTTTTCCTTGAAAAGTTATTCTCTCTTCAAGCAGTGTTTAGATAAAACAAAAATCCATAAAAGGAAAAAGGAAATATCATAACTTTTTTTACCATGAATAACTACTCATGTACAAATGTTATAGAAAAATTGGAATTTATAATCTCAAAATAAAATTAAAACTCTAATCAAAACTAAAATAAAATGGCAGAAATTGATGAAGGAAAGTAAAAGAGGTGAATCGAAAGAAGAACTTGACCTGCAATTTCCGACGCGGTGGTCGTCGATGAAGATATCTCAGGTTCATGATCTAGACGAGAAGGTGGTGGATGAGATGTTTAAAAATCTACCGGATCTGAAAATAAATTTAATTTAATATAATGATAGATGAATATTTGAGGTTGTGAACAGTGTTGCGACTGCTAGGTTTACAAGGGGGAGGAGAGCTTCTCAAGATTCATTCATTTTGTTGAGGAGAGAGAAATAAATTACCAAATGTGTGTCTCTGTAGAAAGAAGAAAAAAAATTAAATCAAGAGTGCTACAGGTCTATAACAATTAAATCTAGAGTTTTTTTTTTTTTCTTCGAAAAATCAAGAGTATTTCTAAAAAAATAAAAAATAAAAATTAAGAGTACAAAGACCATCCCCAATTGTTTTTTCTTTCAATTATCTGTTAGAGATGTTCTTTCCGCTTCTGGAAACCATGCACAGGTTCTTTACACTACTCTCCCACCAGTTGTCGAGAATCACATCAACAACA
>Ga0315914_1007555_pt1 | contig 14993 bp, 8 predicted proteins | sample MpolenodulesMG_FD_203920 | JGI IMG/M metagenome (GOLD analysis project Ga0315914, IMG submission 203920) | Medicago polymorpha root nodule microbial communities from Los Angeles, California, United States - elongated nodules | ecosystem: Host-associated > Plants > Roots > Nodule | place: USA... | reverse complement strand
CAAAGATTCATCTCGGACCTAATCTCTGAGAGATTTAGCTACTCATAATCGAGTTTACAAATAGCATAATCAAGGAAATAATTAAAACATACATGAACTGAGTAAAGGATGATGAAATCGCCCTTCAAGCAGTCTTCAGGTCTCAAAATCGCACTTTAGCTCTCCAAAAATCGTAACCCTTAATTCTGGAACTGACTTGAACTTAAATAGGAAATATTTTCTGCGTCCAAAATCGCGCGATGCTTCATAAAATCGTGCCACGATTCTGAAAAATCGCGCCACGCCACATAAAATCGAGCCACGATTTCAGTGGCAGAACTAAACCTTCATTCTGTTCACAAAATCGCGCCACACCACATAAAATCGCGCCACGATTGCCTATTTCCAGCACTTCCAGAATTTCTGCTTTTCACACCCCTGGTTACCTCATATTGCCTCAGAACTCTATCAAAATGTCAAAATAAGTCCTAAAAAATACGTAATGACAACATGTCATCAGATAACCTCATGACTTCAACTAACGCTGTTTTATTTCTATGTGAGAAGTATGTCTTTGTTTCAATCATCGGTGAAGAAATTGATAATATAGAAAAAAAGTAAAGAACATACACTCCATACCCGATTTAGAACTTGAATGATGGCGATAGCATCACTAGGCTTACCTTCCAACAGAAAACCCTACAAAATCATAAAAACAGGCTTAGACTTCCTATAAAAGTGGAACTTTGCTACAATAGAATTCAGCAACTGGGAAGTCGAAACTCATATCAGGATTGGGAATTTATGTGATGCGAATTAATACGGGGTAAAGCTTCTTAATTGGGAATATTAAAAAACGAATAGATGAATACAAACATGTCAAAATAGAAAATTGTTAAGTGTAATATTTGTTCCTTAGGGAATGTTCTCTAACAAGAAAAACTTAGACATATCACACAATAAGCTACACACAAAGCACGAAAGCTTAGTAACTGAATTATAAGCAAAATTATTTGTCAAATCAAACAATGGTTAGGATGGATTTGCTACCTTGGCTCAAGAAAACCCAGTTGCCAGAGTGTGCTTATTCATTGAATAAGATCGTAACTTTTCTATTTTTCATAATGACTCAGTGTCTCCTACAAATAAGAAAATGAAACGCATACAGTTAGTTTATGATAAATAAAAACAGTTTTAGAAAGCCAAGAAAAACATTTGTACCTTGATCTTGAAATCATCTGATGCTACTACATGTACTCATTGCGATTAAATTAATACATTTGAACTATAGCTTGGAAAAGGGGATACATTTGGAGAATAATCGTGCGAGACTGATCCAAATGCAACAACCCCCATAAAATAATATAATCAATAGTATAACAAGATTAAGACTCTGATCCTGTTTGGTTTTATTCTCTATTTTGGGCTTCTTTAAATTTCCTAAAAACTGAGGAAAAAATAGCTTGCTAACATTTATGAAAGACAAAATGGACATGCATATAAAGCATACCAAAATCAAGGGCTCTGATATGAACACATGCTTTAGTAACAACTTCACGACAGAGATGCCAGTTAATGTTGTCATGTATGCGAAGGTTGACAACCTTTGCTCATCAAATCAATTAATTTAATCATCATAGCAAAGAGAGTGAATCGATAAATAAATAATCGAAAGAAATAAAGGAGAGAGGGGAAGAGAATAGATACAAATAAATCTGCGGTGGTTCTGCAAAATGGAAGAGAAGACTAATATCCTGATGGTGTTTTAAGTCTCTCTCTCATTGTGTCTCCCCTCTCTTTTCTATCCTGCACGACCATGTCTCTCTTGTTTTATGACCATCTCTACCCTTTTAAAACAAATCTAACCCGCACAACGTGTTCTACTCGTTTGCCACTGCCATAAGCCTACAAAAATTAAGATAAGAGAAAATTTGAAAAACCTAACAATATACAGAAGAAAAACACTAAAAGAAGATGAACTTGTTTCTAAGTAAGTGGTTTATGGTAAAAAATTATCTCTTTTCATTCATTACATGTTTTTTCCTTCCACCTACCTAGCTTATTGTGAAAAACAACGTCTGTGCAAGGCTGAGCTTCAAACTTTGCCTAAATTTCCCATTTCTTGCTTAAGGATTGAGCTTTGATTTTTTATTTTTGCCGAGATGTTTCCATTTTTTTCTAATAATCTAAAACATCCATTACATGCGACGTTAACTTTTTCTGAGCTTTGATACAAGCTAGATTTAATTGAGCCCTCACCCAAGGCTAATCTAAGGAGCAAAGATTCAATTAAGTCTCTCACCAATAAAAATCAAACTAAACATCGTTAGATATAATCAATGGTCTAGATTGATTAGAAATAAAAATGAAAACATTTATATATTCACACACAATCTAACCCCTTCTCTTCCTTGTGACGGTAACCATAATACATCAAATTCATCCAAAGAGAATTTTAAATCCCCCCTCAGCCCCTCTCATTCACACAACTCACTATGAAAGTTGTATGATACGATCTAATAAAACTACTCAATCTAACCACTCTTTCTCATGGTTCACTATGAACCATTTAGTAGCTGGTTCACCTTAGACGTCGCTCTTTCTTTAAGGTGTTTCCAATATAAAGAAAAATATTAGGATAGCAATAACTTAACCATGTGAGAGTTGTGGTTTGCTGCTTTTTTTAAATGAAGATGATGAAGATATTTTGATGTTGTGATGAATATTTAGTGGAGAGTTTTATTAGAAGAGGATATAATGGTTGCTTACTTTCCCTCTCATTTTTGGTACCCCATCCTCCCTTTTTAATTAAGCCTTTCTGTAGATGAATGATCCCTCCCATAACACTGTTGTTGGTGATTTATGTCCAATAGTCAAAACTCAAAGTATCCTCTAGTATATAGAGAGAATTGTACCCGTTGTATTTACTTTTACCAAATCTTTTTTTTTTATTTTTTTTTTATGTAAAATATGTTGCTTACCATTTTCTTTTCTTAAGTGTGTCAGTTATTTGTCATTTGGAGTGATGGTTTGTTTTGTATCTGTGGATAGTGGTGTCTAATGTTACACTTGGAAGCTGTAAGTTGCCAAGAAAATGAAACTTGCAACAAGATATTGTGAAGATGAATCTTACGAATGAATGAAAATAGTTAGGAATCTTGCAAAGCTGTTGTTCCCCTGGCCATGGCCATTGCAGCAAAAGATTGTATTTTGGCATTTTCTTGTTTTACTTTTCTATTATTTAGTTGAAAGAAACTAGTAAGAGACTTCTAGCTGCAAAATAGTGTGGTTACATGCATATAATTTTATTTTATTTTTTTGTCAAAAATAAAGATGGTTCTCTTTTTCACAATTAGTTTACCACTGGTTCTAATATATTTACATGTTTGTACAAAAATATCTTCTCGCTGTAAATAATTCAAGAAAAGAGTAAACTATAATTTAGTGAAAAAGAGAACCATCTTTATTTTTGACAAAAAAATAAAATAAAATTATATGTATGCAGCCACACTATTTTGTAGCTAGAAGGAGAAACTGAACTTGGTCCCTGAATTTGTGGGAAAGGACGTGGGCCGACACATCAACATTTAATGTGATAATTTATCAAAAACAATCTAACAAATCAATTTAAAAAAGTCAATGTAAGAGGATATTAAACACTCACTGGATTTTGGGATTGTAATTGGTTTTGAATGGCTTAAGCTTGGAGAAAATCGCAATAATGGAGATTAAAACGCAACAATGGAGTTTTGAAAATTTTTATGGTGTTGTTCTGTTTTTATAACAGAACACACATGAGTTAACTCATGTTGACTTAAGTCATGCTTGACGTGACTTAAGTCACGCTGGTAATACACCTATGTGAGTTAAATCACGCAGAGGTATTTTAAAAAGTTCAGTTGGGAGTGAGCAAATCATGTTGGGAGAGAAGCAATTTTCTTAATGTTTTCTTCATAAATTCCTCAACATAATTTTATAAGACGGCTTATACAAAACTTATAGATATTTTTTTTACTCCTTTTCGATTATTAATATAATAATTCACAAACAGTTCCCTAGTGCAAAATCCTTCACAAAAAAAAAAAAAAAAACCTAGTGCAAATTATAGTTCGTCCTTGAATTTCGGACCATCCATCAATTTCATCTTGATTTTTTTTAAATGGCCAAATCGTCCTTTAATTTGCTTCACTATTATCAAATAAGCTATTATGTCAAGTTCAAAGGTTAGACATGCTTACGTACCATGTTAAACGTTGATATGTGTGTTCACGTAAGCAAGGATCAATTTGATAAACAAATTTGACAACTTTTGTTTAATAATGCACGTCAACATGTCTAACATCTAAACTCGGTCCCTGCATTCGTGGGAGGGGACGTGGACACTGAACATACACATCACCGTTTAACAGAGCATGCCAACATGTCTAACGTTTGAACTTGACGGAGGGGCTTATTTGATAGACGAGAAACAAATTGAGGGACGATTTGCTATTTTGAAAAATTCAAGGATGAAATTGATAGATGATCATAAATTCAAGGACGAACTAGCATATTCACTCGCAAATTATTTAACATCATTTACTAACAAATACAAACTTAGGTTGGTAGACCAGTGCGTGTAGTATGCCTACTCAATTGACATTTCAATTAACAATGTATTACATCCTTTAAAAAAAATTAACAATGTATTACATAATACCCAAATCCAACTAATATATAAATTCAATGACAACTTATCCCCTGAAATTGAAGGGGGTAATAGTTGAAGGGGGTAATATTTCAATTAAAAAACCACAGAGTATCCTCACTTGTCCTGATAGTAAGGAATTACTTGCACATTAGAGTAGAACGACATGCCATATTATTTTTGTTCTCACATATTGAAATCTAGATTTCAGTTCTTGAAAAACATGCTAAATGCCACCAATATGCTACCAAATCTTTAGCACTTGGGGTTAGTAATACTAGAAGAAAAATAATAATCAATTTCCATTTAGTAAAACTACATTTGTTATGATCACAGACTTGGTATCTAACTAGTGCTATGAAGCATCTTTATAAAGAGATACTCTTCTTACAAGCATATTCAAAAACTTAGGAATCATACAAAATTCTGAGCAAATGCTATTGTGGAACACCTTCTCTTCTGTTTAGCTCTTCCAAACTTATATTTGCCTCAAGTCCCATGTCCAGTAAATCATTAACCATTGCAAGAATATCAGATTTCAAAGAGACTGCTAATGCCTGTCAGTAAAGCAGAAAAAACACGTTACTGTCTTAGAGGTGAAACTGAAGTAGAATGATAACTAAAATTTATTTGCAATGAGATAGTATACCTTTCTTTCCTCTTCATTTTTGTGCTTAAGAACTTCAACAGGCCACTCTGATACAAGTTTCTGAAGTTCATCTTTCATGCCAGATTTTTTGGTATCAGACAAAGTCTAGCAACAATGAAATCAATAAAACAAAGAGTTAATAAAAAAAAGACTGTCCAAAGACAAATATGATGTTCCACTCAGTTTGCTAACAGTCACTCATATCATATCAAAGAAAAAAGAAAGTTCCAACAAATATAATTAATGATATAATTATAATTACTTGACCATCATGTTGTTGAATTAATTTGACTCTGAAGTTTCTATACAAAAAGCTATAATTTTTCCCACAATTTTCACAACTGTTCTTGTACAAACTGATTGGTACTTTAACCAATATTTACAGGATAACAACCTCATGACTTCAACTAGCGCTGTTTTATTTCTATGTGAGAAGTACTTCTTTGTTTCAATCATTGGTGAAGAAATTAATAATATAGAAAGAAAAAAAAAATGTTAAGAACATACACTCCATACCTGATTTAGATCTTGAATGATGGCAACAGCATCACTAGGCTTACCTTCCAACAGAAGACCCTACAAAATCATAAAAACAGGCTTAGACTTCTTGTATAAGTGAAACTCTGCTACAACAGAATTCAGCAACTGGAAAGTCGAAACACATCAGAATTGGGAACTTATGTGATGCAACTTAATACAGGGTAAGGTTTCTAAAAATTGGGAAAATTCTGAAGCTTTTATTTTATTTTTCTTTAAAAAGAAAACCTTGACTGTTTAAAAAACGAATAAATGAATACAAACAAGTCAAAATAGAAAATAAGTGCAGTATTTGTTCCAGAGAGTATGTTCTCTAATAAGAAAACTGACATATGACACAATAAGCTACACACAAAGCACATAAGCTAGGTAACTTCATTAAATCAAAATCAATTGTCAAACCAAACAATGGTGTGGATGGATTTGCAACCTTGGCACAAGAAAAACCAGTTGTCAGTGTGTGCTTCTTCATTGAATCAGATCGCAACTTTTCTATTTTCCATAATGACTCGGTGTCTCCTACAAATAAAAAAAGGAAGGCATAAATGATTAGTTCATCATAACTAGAAACGATTTTAGAAAGCCCAAAAAATCATTTATAGCAGGGTAGTAAGTATCCTACGATACGCATCGCGATACAGTATGAAAACACCCTACACCGATGTGTATCTTACTCTATATCCCGAAAAACCTTGTATCCTACGATACATACGATACAAATCGCGATACGATACGAAAACACCCTTCACCGTTACGTATCTTACTCCTGTATCCCAAAACACACTGTTGGTAAATATGGTCAGGGTCTAAAACCTCCTAGTTATCATGGAGTTATGTTCAATTTTGATTGAATTAAGGATGCTTTATGTTATTCATTTTTGTTTATGACTTGAGTTTTGAAGTATCTTGAAGTTTATATATGATATTTGAAGTATTTTAGAGTTTATATATGATATTTGAAGTCATAATTTTTTTGTTAGTGTAGTTTACGATACATGATACAATAAGATACACGATTCAAAAAAGTGGTCAAACGATACACAATACATATCCCGGTCTGACTACCATGATTTATAGCATGATCTTGAAATCATATGATACTACTACATGTATTCATTGCCATCAAATTCTTGAAGAAGTTATTAATATAGTTGAACTAATTCATTTAAAAAAAAAAAGATAAGGATAGAGCAAGTAAAGACACATTAGTCAGGCAAAATGTGTCTCTAGCATGATTTCTCAGTCAAAAACGCAGAAGTGCATATGATTTGTCTAAATATAAGATATATTCCAGATCGGTAGCAGAACCAAATTCAGGATTCCTACTTTATTGCTATTTATGAAATTATATTTTTAAACCTTGCCCATGTGGTTTTCGTTTCAATTTTAGGTTTCTTTCAATTTCCTAAAAACAGAGAAAAAACAGGATGCCAACATCAGGAAAGATGCAAGTTAGTAAAGAAGGAAAAAATTTAAATCCAGCAAAAAGTAGGCAATTTATTATCTCAAAAATTTTATGGATAGCTTATGTTCAATATAGGAATCCACTTAGACAAACAACTGTTAAAATTCAATAGAAGCTCATGAAATTAGGCAGACAAAAGACATCAAGTCAAAAAGAAAACTCAAACTATGTGCACCTCTTTTAGCAGCAAATTTCATCCATGTGTCAAATGAGGTTTCACGTAGTTTTACACCAGCCTTGACAAACCTTATTGCATACTTATTAATCAACTCCCATTCATCTGTATTGTAACATATGCTGCAAATGATTGACCCAGGTAACAGGTAAGAAGCATATAAAGAAGAGAATGAAAGCAACATAAAAAGAAAAAGTGAGGATCATGATTTATGTTCAGTGTTAGTCTGTTAGACAATACCAAAATAACCCTTTAGATGAATAAAAAAAGGGTAGATTCTTCATTTTTTTCTCTTGATTTCGAAAAGTGGTTCTTTTGGTACTAAATACATGTTATATTACAATGCATCTCAGCATTTTGCAAGCTCAAAAAATCATGCAAACTAACTGTATTGTAGACTTGTAACCATACACACAGAGGCACCATGTTGCCTTCATAAAACAAAAGGAGTCTCGGGGGACTAAACACAAAGCAGGATTTGAAATGAGTGCATGGAAGTCAGCAACAAAGGGAACATCAATTATATCAATAATCAATTAAATGTTGAGCAATTGCTTTAAGAGGTAAACATCATATTCAAATTTTAAAAAGTACTTTTTCAAAAAGACTCTTAGTATTGCCAAAACAAAAATATTGAAAATGCTAAAATAATAACATACCTGAAAACTATATCTGCCGTGCCTGGTTGCAATGGTAAATCATTCTTCTTCAAAAGTTTCATTACCTCCACCAATAGTTTAGCATCATTGTTGTTCTTAGCAAAAAGCTGCAATAAATTGACAATAGCTTACCAAATGCAAACAGGAGACAGAATCAAAGAAATTAGGACATTAGTATGTCTAACAATACCAGTAAAAGGTGTGCAGATGCAACATTGGGTGCCAATCCATAGACATTATGCTTCCACAAAGCCTTCTTTCCTGCTCACACATTTAAGCCAAAAAAACCTTAATTTTATTTCATATCTTCAAATTTCAAAAACGAAACAGCACAGCTTTATAAAAGACAAAACGGACACGCAAATAAAGCATACCAAAATCAAGGGCTCCGGCATGAACACATGCCTTAGTAACTTCACGACAGAGGTGGCAGTTAAAATTGTCATGTATGCGAAGATTTGACAATCTCTGCTCATCAAATAGATTAAATTCATCATCATAGCAAAGAGAGTGAATCAATATAAAAAAAAAAAAATGATAACTGGAAGAGAAAAAAAAGGTGAGAGGGGAAGAGAATAGAAACTAACAAATCTGCGAAGGTTTCGCAAAATGTCAAACAGAAGACTAATATCGTGATGGTGTTTACAATTAGCGATCATTGACCACAACCAAGCATTTGGAGGCATGGATCGTTTAGCATTTACAGACTCAAGCATCTTATCATAAAGATTCTTGACAGCATCTACATTCAAAATTCAACAATACAAATCAATAAAACAAGACAAAAATGAAATTCGAAAAGGGAATTTGCAGTTCACAATTGAATGAAGAACCTGTTGGAGTCCCTTCAACATTATCAACTCCAGAACTGTAAAAAGCCTTCGACGCGAAGAAAATTGAAGGTTCAGATTTCACTTGCCGGTAATAATGTTGTGCGAGCCCCGAGAGAATCGGTTCTTCAGTGCTTCGAAGATGAGATGAAAGGAAAGTCTGAGATTGCAAGAGTCGAGAGACTCGGCGAGCATTTGACACCACTTGCATGTCTAAATGTGAAAGGGACCAAGTTACGGCTCAGATGTTGTTTCCGGGCGAACTCGGTAGATTTAGGACCTGTTTGGATAAACAGCTTATTTAAGCGCTTTTTGCATAAACTAAAATAACTATACAGTTTCTGACCATCAATTTGAAAGACCAGAGGCAAGAAAATGCTTGCATTTGGGAATGAATTTTTTATCATTGGAATATGATGATTATAACATGTTATTTATAATGTTACAGCAATATATATTTACTTGCAAAAACATGTTATAAAGAAATAGATCGAGGGCAGCAGGTGAATTTTTGTATATCAGATGTTCTATAGTAATCATAGAAAATAAAAAGGGCATGATGAGATTCAAAACATGTGTAGACATACTTTTTTCAGTCAAACATTAAAATTTTGGTATAATTGATGGAGTGCAATAGTTGGTGTTGAGCATAAGCTTAGCAAGTTTCAATAAAATATTAAACGTTGGTAATCATCCTTATGAGTTTTGTGTCTTTGTGGTTCACTAAAGTTACGTCGCTACTTGATGCTTTTATAAGTATAGCTGCTCTCTAGTTTTAACTTAAACTGCACTGATAATAATTTAGACTCCCTCACACACACCATCTTTCCAACCTATGCCAGGTAGCAAAACTATGAAAATATACTAATATAGAGAATCCACTTGAGTTAATAATTATAAGCAAGACATTACCAGTCCACAAAATCTATGCCACAACACAACGATAGTACCATGTTAAGCTATTCCATTGGGCATTAACTTTCACACTATATAGCATCCCATCAATTTCCAAAATCAATTTCCCCTAACTATCTTACCAATGCCACTCTTAAATTAACATCTTGCAATAGTGTCACCAAAAAATGGGAGTCAAGAGAAACATCATTTCAAGTTATTAACTTTAGGATAATAAATTACTGATTTGTTTTCCATGAGAATTACGCCTAAGAAAAAATCAAATCAGAATAATCAAGAGGCAAGAGATAGAATAGAACAAAAAATCAATCCATGCAAAACACTTTCTCAGAACACTTCACACTGAATCAAATGATGTCATAATATTCTATCATATACCATATGCATATCCAACTCATTAATCTCTAGATATTTCTTACAATTTCTCTTATAGTTTTTCGAGGTCTTCCTCTGCCTCTAGTGATTTGACTACTCTGATCTACTCACATTACTACAAAATCTACACGTCTTCTCTCAACATGCCCAAACAATCTAAGCCGAGTTTCTATCATCTTTTCTATGATAGTTGATACCTCTCTAATGTTGCTAGGACTAACCAAATAAAAAGAACAAGAAAATTAACCTTCACACCCCAGACTATTGTCAAAAGGCACAAGAACCAAGGAAATAAACAACAACAATAGTTCAAAATACAATTACTTCTTCACTTGTTACTGCTAATATGCAGAACAATGCAGCAACAACACAAAAATCAATGGAAAAAATATTAACTAAGTTTCCATAAATTTACTAGCTACATCAGAAACTAGAGAAAACATTAGCAATATACATGATTCTAAAAAATCACTCCAAACCAGCACACTTTATTTTTCTCCAATTCAAGCATTTTATCAAACAGCTTGTGCGCGTGAATGTTCATAGATGGTAAGAATGCTCAACACTCGAATAAGGTAACCCAGAAATGAAAATCTCACAGAGTGAAGATCAAGAACACAAAAATCATAAGCGAGTCGAAAAAATGATACCTGATTACAGAGCAGAGAGAGTGAAGAGAGGAATGAAGAACAGTTTCGGGAGAGAAGGAAGAGAGAAAGCGAGTCGCAAGCGTTTCGGGCCGGGTTCGTGAAGCTCCGTGTTTGTTTCAAATTATAAGCCCAAATTTATAAGTCTGAGAGGGGAGTTTATTTATGAAAGAAAAAAAAAATAAAACTTATGAAATTGCTATTTAGCCACATGTCATTTCACAAGCACCTCGAACTAACAAAAATACCTCCAATGACAATTAACTAATCGATAATTACTAATCATTTCTAGAAATGGAAATTAACTACCGTTTACAAGAACCGTAGTTAGGAATTAGTTATTAAGAAAGGAAAAAATGCAATGTAGTAGCCTAAACTCATAATTGGCCAAATTGGATAAGGCACTACTTACACAAATTTAGCATTCTAAAGAGCAAAAATAATTATGAGATTGGTAAAATCACATTCCAAATTGCCATTTGTAAAATTAACATTTCAAAGGGTGAAAATTAACATTCTAAATTGGCCAAATTTTTAAATCGTTCATTCCAAGTAAAAAATAATTGTTTAGGTATTACAATACCAACATTTAACATTTACATGAAACAAAAATAAAATACAAAAATAACCATTGGAAAGTCATCCTCCTTCGTGCAACTCGATATGTAGTGATCGGCATTGTTTCATCTACAATCCTCACGCATGATGTACTATTTGTCATAACATCCAAGACAATGGTCCTAAGACTCATGATTACTTGAAATGTATTCACAACATTCGTGTCATGTTCCTCATCTACCAATACATCTGCATTTGTCGTCGTAGGTGGTTATCCCTCGACTAGGGAAACTACCTTCGAGTGAGATACCCTATAGAATCAGGAAATGTAACCTGATACGAATTGTCAGGGTGTCTCCAACAATAGACCCTGCTTAGGAACATGTATAATGTGTAGCAAAAAATCTTGGAAAGTTTGGTCTACTTGGAAGATATTAATAGATGATATGGAGGAACGATGTCTCAGAATGATCTGAACATGGCCATACTGCATCAACAACCACTTCGGCAAGTGGTGATAAACCATCATACAATCGCACTTAACCCAACATAAGTACCAACAAATATCGAAGTATGCATCTGACGATGATCATCATAGGAATTGAAGGCCATGTCATCCACCTCTAGATGGTCTAGGAAGGTCATGTAGTTGTCCAACAATTTGTGACCCCTGCAAGGAATGAACTGTGAAGTGCGTAGCATGTCGACGAAATAACTTTGTTGGATATGTTCTAATGAATTGCTCCGAAGTTCAGGCCATACAAACAAAAAACAATTAAATATATATCAATCATAAAAACAGTTGAATTTTAAAATAAAATAAGACCAATACATTGGAAATAATTGTACATGCTTCTCCTATACAAATACTAGTGGCATTGTGTCGGGAGAGATTAAGCATTAGAGAATATTTAGAAGGCCCGTCACAAAATTCCTTAGGGTTGTCAGCCGATGGTAGTCATGGTAGTGTCGTGATGGTTATTGTGGTGGTGGTGATGGCAAAACATCGTCTAGATGCTCCTCATGCACAACATGTGTATGCTTAACCACGTGTGAGGGTTTGACTCATCGTCTTCTGAGTCAGATGCCTACGTCGGTCCCGTTTAGGGGGAGGATTAACTACATCATTTTCTTTACGTACAAAGTTTTGTTGGGTCTGTCTGTCGAGTCAGAGCTTACCAACGTCGTCAGATATATCTACACAACAACCAACATTAAAAAAAAAGAAACATTCTTTAAAGTATTTCATCAAACACATAGAGCACAAAATATACATATAATATCCATTGGGGTATTTCATTTCTTAAACTACTCAAAATGCACTACTACTTAATTTAATCTACATTCCAAGTAAAAACAATTAGATCAACAACTACCCAAACAACCATCAATTTTACAATAAAAATTATTAACATATAATGAAAAATAATCATACAATGTAGGGTTTGAAAACTTTATAAATTAGATGACCCAAAAATATCTAATGTCTTAAGGTTTTGGGTAAAGATGAGGTGTTCAACTCACTTGTTAGTTGCTCTTAGCGTAATGTGGATGATTCTCTAAGCTCCTCTCATGACCTAATAGATGTATCTGAGTCAATGGTTCAATGACGAGTTCGACTGTCTCCTTGTGTTGAAAGTTTTCTTGACCAAAAGTGTTTATACGACATGTCCCGTTGAAAGAGAATCAACAACGGTGGAAATGCAAATGTATGTGGATGAAAAAAAACCTTCCACTTGAGAGGGAGCATGCTGAATGGAATGACCAAACACTCACAGGGGGCATAATGAATGAAAATATTCACACTAGATCATACATACATGTATGAGATGAGTTAGCAGTCTCACATTACGTAGAAAAGCAGAGGTTACGTGTTTTATGAATAAAATGACTCATAAGGATGTTCTATCAAATTTTAAATAAAGATGTTCTATCAAATTCACTTGTGCAGTTACTATTGCCTCAATAAGGATGATCCTCCCCATAGCCCAACAATCAAAATGGGCAAAAATCTATACAAACAATCAAACATGGTGAGACAATGGTGGATAATGCTTTTACATCACCTGGAAGTGATAGGTACGTCCTATATACGTAACTCAGTCGCACCCCAAATCGAGATTGAAGCATAAAGTAGAAATTATACAAGAAAATATAGGTAAATATCAATGGTACCTGTGAGTGGAACATGTCACTAATCAAGCAACGAAAATGGCTTGGTGGATCTGACATATATTTGTGTCCTAATAATTCAGACACACGTATATATTGAGTTTAAATAGGAAAATATTACACTTTACTCTATTATATGAAAATTACACATGAAATTTTTCATCTCCATACGTATCTACTACTTTCAAATCACATCCACAATATCGTCTCAAGTTTATGTTTGTATACGTTATATCTCATAGAGTTTTGTAAAATGTTTATTTAGTGGCAGGGTCTATCAAGCATCACCAAATGTGTTGTTCCAATTAGACATTGTTATTGGTCAGTCGTCATTTTTTTGCTTCATCAGTGTAGACATTGACAATGCCAACCACCACAGGTCCATCATTGTATGGAGACATCAGCTTATTAAAGATGTAATTTTAACATTTTTTAATATATTGTTTATCATTAAATAAATAAAACTAAAAATTTATAGAAACTCAATTTATGAAACAATTTGTGAACATTTTTATAATTTCTTTTAAGCATAGTTATATAAATTGTTGGTAATCTAGATTTAGATACTCAAATTTTTCAAAAGATGATTCAAGGCCTAATTATAAAACTTTTTTTTTTTTGCGTTAACCCTCTGGTTTTTAGGGGAAAAAGCAAATCTGGAATTCGATCGTGAGGTAAAAATAGTCTGACAAAAAATTATTCCATCCAAAAATCGAAATCGATTTTTCCCGAACGATTCGTCTTTGGTAAAACTCATTTATCCTTATAATTATACAACTTTTTGTTGAAAAACCTATTTAAAAAATTTAAAATAGTTTAGAGACTTGCAATAAAGTGTGTCTAGCAATGTGGGTCCTATACTTTATGTGAATTCTATTTTTAAAGTATATTGTAATCTCTCACCATTTAAAATGTGTCTACCAATTATTTGGTTTTGGTATTTTGTTTTAACTCGATAAATGTTATTTGAATGATTTGTAAAAAAAACATGTATGTAGTTTTTAATCAACAAATTTAAACAAAAATTTGTTGCAGAAAGATAATTTGTTGAAGAGTTCAATGGAGCGTTCAGAGCAATAACAAATTAATGATTCAAGAGGACCACCAATTCATAGAGACCAAGACATTATTACTTCATCTAAAATTTTAAGATATTGGTTATAAGAGTCAACTCTCTTGTATATCTAATATCTAATGTAGTACTAATAAGTAATAATTCATACTTGAATCCAACAACCTCTATATTGAAGGTGAGAAAAACCACAAGAAGGGGGGGTTGAATTGTGTTTTTGGAAACTTCTTCTTTTACGTTCTAGATAACTGTCCTCAGGTTCAGAGTCTGAAG
>Ga0315914_1007554_pt1 | contig 14993 bp, 24 predicted proteins | sample MpolenodulesMG_FD_203920 | JGI IMG/M metagenome (GOLD analysis project Ga0315914, IMG submission 203920) | Medicago polymorpha root nodule microbial communities from Los Angeles, California, United States - elongated nodules | ecosystem: Host-associated > Plants > Roots > Nodule | place: USA... | reverse complement strand
CTGATATTGACTCGGTCTACGCTGACGTGGCACCCTAAGTGAGGTGCCACGTGTTATTTTTTTTATTTTTTTTTTGCCTTGGGGGGCCAAAACTGTTACAATTGCAAAACTTAGGGGGCTGTTTTGTAGTTTTTTTTCTTAGGGGGCCAAAATCGCAACTTTGGAAAAGTTAGGAGACTAAAACTGCAATTAAGCCTATAGGATATTAGTTTGTTATAATTATGTACTTGATAGATACATTATGTGTTTGATTGATTTCTCTTTGTTTGAATTTATGCATTCTCTCTTGTGTTAATTTATATGTGATGTGATTTTAATTGTGAATATAAGGACCCTGTCTCGGATACCAAAGAAATTTTTGGAAAGTGGTGCAAGGAACATGGCAAGACTTATTCTTCAGAGGAAGAAAAGCAACACAGGTTCAAAGTGTTTGAGGAATGCTATGAACGTATCACCAAACACAACCAAGGAAATCATAGTTGGACCGCGGGCCTCAATCATTTCTCTGATCTCACCTGCGAAGAAGTTGGTCGTGGTGCTCTTAGTGAAGATGAAGAAGATGAAAATGATGAAGTTATTCATTACGAGGTTGATGTTAGGAACTTGGTTTCAACTAGGCCTAAAAGAAATGTTAACAAGCCTATTTGGACCAAAGACTTTGTTATGAGCTAATCTGGTTGGGCCCATTTAGCCTCTAGGCACCAATAAATGAGTATTACTTTTTCCACCCTATGGAATTTTCGTGGACATTTTTTTTTCTTTCAAAAATACCCTTGTTCGGATTATTGTTTCCGAACTTGATTGTTAGGATTTTCGGATATTTCCGGATTTTAAAATCCGGAATGCTCTTTTTTTCAGAATTGTTTCTTTGTAAGCTTTCAAATTCGTAAAATAACTGCAAATAGAAATATAAAACAGAAATAAAAAGACAAAAAGATAAAAAAAAAATAAAAAAAACTCATTTTATTGATAAGGAATAATACATTACAATAATGTTGAAGCTTTTTAAGCTTATTACATAAGAACCTAAAACAAATTATAATCTTATTACATAAGCACCTAAAACTATTTCGAAGGGGATGGGGGTAAGCTATACCAGTGGCTCCAGCCACTGTTGGAGGGGAAACAGAGGGAGAGGAAAGAGGGAGGATGGGAAGTAGAAACCAATGCTGGCGGAGGCACAATGGCCTCTAGGGAACAAGAGACCATGATGGTCAAACTTACACCCAGACAGACCAACCTCAAACCCAGATTGACCTCTTCCCTGTTGACCGATCATATAACCCTGATAGATTTTCAAAGAGGCCTCTTTCTATGAAAGGCCAACGTTGGAAACACATCGTTGTAGAAGGAAGATGAGAAGAGTAGAAGAGGGTGTGAGAAAATGCAAGGAAATGAAGCCTATTTATAGGAAGGGAGGGTAAAAAGAAGGGTGGGAAATGCATTAATTTAGTCAAAAAAACGTTTGAAAAACGTTTTGTTTGACTATACTTAAGACCTATGACTGATTTAAGGCTATAAAAAGGGTTTGAAAAACTCCAATTTCCTTCATTCTTCTTCACCTCCTTTCTTACATTTCTTCAAAAAAAAATAAGTTTTTTAGGTAGTTTTTAGGTGTGTTTTTGGTGTCATGGTCATTGTTGACCGTTCATACGACCCCTGCAATTGCATTGCAACTTATGTGGGGGTCGTATAACGGTCAACAGAGACCCTTGACATCAAAGAAAGACACAAAATATTCATATCGATTGTGTCCAGATTTTATTTTCTGGAAACACTAACAATAAGGTTCAGATTATATTTTCTAGACCAGGGGTATTTTTGGAAATTTTGCAGGGCGCAGGAGAACACAGTAGGGTGGGAAAAGTAATACTCCCAATAAATTATAATAAGGCCCATATGTAGTATCTTTTAGTAGCACCTAAACCCTAACTATATAAGTTGTATGGCAGCCTCCTTAGAGGATATGAATGAAGTTATGTTTATTTTATTTTATTTAGTTTCTTTAAATTCCTGTCTTAAGTTTTCCTGCATAAACCCTAGTTTGATTCTAGTAGCTATAGGGTGTAGTATCATTCGTGCTTTCATCCCTTTGTCCACATGCCTCCTAAACCAACCAACCTAACCAACAAAGACATCGATGATGCCATTGCAGCCGCCACTCTCCAGTTTAACACAGCCATCCAATCCACCAACAACCATGTCACCAAACAACTCTCTGTCATCAATACCAAACTCGACACTTAACAACAATCCATTGACCAACAGATCCTTCAACGAGATGAAAAACTCCACCAAGCATTAGCCTCTAGTCAGGAAGCTCTTAAAATCCTCATTACAACCGCACTAACACCCCACACCACCTCTTGTGTCCCCCCTCGCTGACTAGACCCCTAGGCTACGAATCAATTGTGGTCTCTGCTTCCACCATTCCAACAACTCCCCTTCACACCACAACTATCCCTCTTACTCTCATTCCTACCCTGCCACATATCACTACACCACAACATGTACTTCCTCTCTCAACTCAACCAACTCTCTCAACTCCAACCCCTATATTCTATACCCCACCACTAATCGTAAACTCATCCTCATTCCCGTTTACATATAAATTTTCCACCACACCCCTCACTGTTCCCATTCCTCAAACCTTCAACCACCACTATATTCCCCAACCAGTGGTAGCTACGACTGTTTATCCGCCGCCACCACACCCCTAACTGTTCCCATTCCTCAAACCTTCGGACCCTTCACCTCCCATCCATCCCCATACAATAACCAATATTCAACACCACTTCAACCTTACCATTCCTACTTCCATAATACCTACTCCCGTCAACAAAATAACAAAAACCCCTTTCGTGGTTTTCGAAAACCTAAGGTGGAAATGGGTCGCTTTCATGGATCTTAGGTCTTGTATTGGTTATTCCAGGAGGAACAGTTTTTCTCATTTTACAATATTCAACTTGACAACCAGATGCAAATGGATTTTTCAAAACAACTAACTCACTGACTGGTTCACTTTTGCCCGTGCCCTAGAGTTACTCTTCGGACCATCTACCCACGAAAATTATCAAGCTCAACTCTTCAAGCTATGCTAAACCATGTCCTTGGCCTCCCAAATAATGCCCTTCTACACTGTTTCATTTCGGGCCTCATTCCCGAAATTCGAAAGGAACTTGCAATCCAAGGCCCTCATTCCATACCACAAGCAATTGGCCTTCTAAACACAAGTTTCAACGTCCTTTCACTACCCTAACTACAACAACCCCCTACAAACCCTCTCACACCCGACCCAACACTAACACCTTCACCTAAGCCAACTGACCCAACAACCGCACCACCCAAACCAGCAAATACAACCAAACTCCCCATTTGACGGTTATCCCCAGCACAAATGCAAGAACAGAACTCACTTGGCCTTTGCTACAAATGTGATGAAAAGTATGTCGTGGGTCATAGATGTGCCACGCGCCGTTACTTAATCCACATCCTAGATCCGGATGAAAATTTTGAGATGGAAGAAACACAAGCGGAACACAACCATCTAACCGAACCCGAGGGTACATATTTCCATCTCTCACTCAAACTATGACGAGCCAATTTTCCTCCCAAACCCTCAAGTTTCATGGATCTATTCATGGTCTCAAAGTAACTGTCCTCATAGACACCGGAAGCACTCACAACATCCTACAACCAAGAATAACATCCCACCTGCACATTCAATCCACTGCCATTCCCAATTTTTAGGCGATGGTTGGAAACAGCTCTCACATTCAATGCTCCAGCCTTTTCCCAGAAGTGCCGATTACTCTCCAAAAAAACTTGTTCCATATTCCCTTCTACTTGCTTCCCATAGAAGGAGCGGATGTTGTCTTATGCATCGAATGGTTACCCACGCTAGGGGCCATCTCAGCTGACTTTTCTATCCCCTCCATCTCATTTACAAACCATAACAATCAGATTTCCCTTACGGTTGAACCAAAAACACTAATGTAACCCTCTACTCAGAATCAACTACACCATTTCCTCCACAACGACTCTATTGCATCCATCCATGTGCTTACATACACCCCTACCTCCACCACATCCCCACCCGAATCCGTGACCTCCTCAGATTTTGATTCTCTTCCCTCAACCATAAACCCACAAGTTCACAAATTAGTCCATGCCTACATCTATTTTTTCCACACTCCCCATGGCCTACCCCCTCACGACACCATGACCACCACATTCCTATTCAACATAATACTGCACCAATTAATGCAACCACAGTCAAAGGGCTTGCACCCTTTGGTCATATGACTCTCCCATGTAAATTCAGCTTGCATGCATCGACGTTGGCCATATAATCCTCTTTTGGAATCATAATTGCAAGATCGTTGCCCTTGACACAAGGTTGTGGCAATTGGGATGTGGGTATTTCGCACACATTTGAAAGGACTTGAGCAAAGGTTTTGGGGGTTTTGTTTTGTGATTTTGTAGCGATGGTTGGGGTGTGATCAAAATCAAGGCACTTCCAAGGGATTTGGAAAGAGGACATGTTGAATCGGAGGTGATAGAGGGAAGCGGTGGTGGTGGGTAGCTGGTAACTTCACGATGAAGAAAGTTGGTGTTGGTGATGAACAGTAATAGAATCGCTGATATTTTCTCCAGACTCTCTCTCTCTAACATTTTCTTATTCTTCGTACGAATGAATATTGAAATGGTGTTGGTGGCCTCATATTCATATTCCTTGTATTCTGGATAATTCATAATCATGAAATAATTGACAAATGATTATAAATATTACTTCTTCCGGTCATATTTACAAGCAAAAAATTACTTTTTAGATTCATTCAATATCTAATGTATTTGGTCTATAGTATATGCCAAATACATTAAATATTTAATATCTAAAAAATAGTGTTTAGAAATAAAAAATAGTGTTCTAATATCCAAACAATTTACACCAAAAGTATGTGTGTAATCACAAAATTTGATTATATCGTTTCAGTACGTAACAGAAAAACCATTCATAAATTTACGTGGTCATGTGTTGATTTTAAAGATAAATTGGTTGATAGCTTGCCTTAGCACTAATTTGATAAATTCGTTTTAGAAATTCAAAACATTATTTTGGTTTAATTTTTTAATGTTATTTGATGAATTAATTGTTCTTGAGGATATGGTTACGCACCTAATAACTGCCCACAACTTCCACCCGATTGCAATTAGGATATGGTGCAGTTTTTAAAAGAATATACTACTTACAAACCCGTGTGTCGGATACGATTAAACTTTTTAATTTTTTTAAGAAAATTAACAATGGTATCATGAAAAATATCAATTAGTAAAAGCAATATATATAGTAAGTTTAATGTGAATATTCTTGTACCACAACGATAACTCAAACAAAGGAATAGACAACCAACTGAAGCAAATTATGTTTTGATAGGTTCTAAAAAAATTAGAAGAAATGTAGATTATACAGCTTGAAAATTGAAGACAATCAAACATGAAAGAATAATGGTTTGCAAATTGCAAGTGACATATTCCTCAAACATATGCCAAGTTTTTTATGTTAAATAAATAAATAAATGTGACACGATGGTATAAATCTTAGCTCAACAATCACTCGTCTATCTCACCCAAGATGGTGGATTTGGCCTAGACCAATCATCATACAATAGTCAAAGCAATCAATTTCATGTTAAAATTCATTAGAATAGGATAGGATATAAAAATGTGGTAATATAAATAAATTGATCACTAACCAATTAACAAAATAAGAAAAAGAGTGGATACCTTATAAGATTACTAGCAAAAAGACCCACACTCACGTGTCTGTCTTTCCGCTTTTTTTATTGTGCTAACGTTTGAAAATTATTAACGGTGTTTTTTTTATGAAATTTTGATTTGGATTAAATCTAAAAATATAAATGTTTGTTACTTTCAAGTCATAACAAATCAAACTAATCATGATTATTTATTTCAATGACACCAAAAATATAACAAAAAAAAAATTAAGTTTTTTTTTTAATGACACCAACAACGATTTTTATTATAGAAAAAGTTATTTAAAGGTATAATTGGGATAGTGAAAAAGTAACTATAAATATATTCATCTAGTTTATTGCACTTTTTAAATGATAAAGAAAAAAAATCATATCGTGTTATTTGTGTTTGTTACATTTTTTTTAATATTTTAATTTATTTTTATCTATTTGTTATATGTGTTATTTGTGTTTAAAATTGGTGGCATTTTTAAAAGAAAAAATGTAGCTCAAAAGAGTTGAAAGAATTTTTTTTTTTATATATATATATAATATAGATATAACAAAACTTGAACTTCCCTCAAAAAAAAAAAAAAAAAACAAAATTTGAACTACTAACATTAGAGAGAACCTCACTTAGTCAATTAAATTACTTAACATATTTCTTTGCTATTTTAGTTTTTACTTATGTCTTCAGAACATTATATCTATGCAACATCCAACAAAAACACATTTTTGACTAATAAGAGAAGATAATCCAAGATAATAACTTATTGTTGATCCCCTTAATCATATGTACAATTTTCTTTATTCCTTTGTTACACTTCAAATTGTCTCTTCTTATTTTTGTTGTTATCCCGAGGTGACATTTAGGTAACATTGAATGGAATTGGACATATGAAATATATTATTAGAAAAGAATAAAGAACATTTATTTTTCGATCCACAGAAAAAAAAAAAAAAAAAATATAATATAATAGACCTTAAAATCCTGCATAATGAGTACAATATGTTTATCTCCATTTTTGGATGCACAATCCACTTGTTAATTTTGTATCTCCATTAAAGTAGAGGATTTAAACAACCAAGAGATACCATCAAAGTAAGATTCCTCAACAACAAGAAGTGCACATCAGAATCACACAAACATAGTACACACACAAAGTCTTCACTGAAGAACACACACTTCATAGCAAAATACTCAAGACACACACAGTAATAGTAACCACATCTGAACATATATAGTACTTCTCAGCAGAATGCACATCCAGTCATAACATGAACAGTTCTCGTTCACCCTATCAGCCACACTTCGAGCAATTGTTTGGCCAAATGGAATATCATTAGGATAGTTTCTTCCACCACATCCACACCTAGATCAACATCCTCATTCATGTTATCTTGGTTTTCAACTTTTTCAATTTACGGGTTTTCATTAATAAAAGGTTCAACAACATACTTTTTTTGGACATAGGATGGTCGAAAATCAGGTTCGACAACAGTGTCACAGTGGGGTTATCAAAAATGAGCTTGGTGGGAGGATTAATTTGGTCAGTTGATGGTTCAAAAACAGGACCAGTTGCATTTGTGGGGGATTCATTAACATAAGCACCAACAAAAACTGGATAAATAGTAGGTGCACTAGATAGTTCAATAGCCTTATCAGAGAATAAATCTACTTGACTCATAGAAACAACACAAGGTTTCAACAACAAGTTCGACATTTGGTGCAACATGGGTTTCATCATTAGGTTCAAGATGCAAGTTAGAGGAAATTTCAGATGGTTTCATAATATTCTCAGAATCATAGGAGTTTCAGTAATTTCAAGATTTTTAACCACATATTCAACATGGCTTGTGGGAACATTAATCGTCACAGAGGATGTTTCAAGTGAACTTACATTTTCAACGGTTTTCACAGGGAGGGAAAATAGCCATTTTCACATCATCCTGTCGTTAATTGCTATAAATTCTTACAAAGCAAATACCTAAAAAGCCTCTTAACTTCTTAAACTACCCAACATCTAAAGCCTTAATGAAAATATCTGCCAGTTGTTCTTCAGTTGCTACACACTCAAGGTTCTCAACTTTATCTTCAACAAGTTCCCTGATGAAATGATTATGAATGTCAGTGTGTTTGGTTCTACTATGTTGAATGGGATTCTTAGAAATATTAATAGCACTCAAGTTGTCGCAATATAATATCATAACATCTTATTCGACATTGTACTCCTTCAACATCTGTTTTATCCACAACAACTGAGTACAACTACTCCCTGCAGCTATATATTCTATCTTAGTTGTAGATAGAGAGACACAATTTTGCTTCTTGCTAAACCATGAGATCAAATTATTCCCTAAGAATAAACATCCTCCTGATGTGCTCTTCCTATCATCAGTACTTCCATCCCAATCAACATTACAATATCCTACTAACATAGAGCCTGTAACATGAGAGTATAAAATCCCATAATCATATGTTCTATTGATGTACTTTATAATCCTCTTTACTTGAGTGAGATGACTAGTCTTTGGTTCAGCTTGGTATCTAGAACATACTCCTGGAACAAATGTGATATCATGTTTGCTTGTTGTGTGATAGAATAGACTTCCAATCATACTCATATACAGAGTTTGATCAAAATTAACACCACTGTCATCTTTGGTTAATTTAATATGTGTCACAACAGGAGTTCTCTAATTATTTGTATTTTCAAGACCAAACTTCTTCACAATACTCTTAGCATACTTGCTTTGAGAAATAAAGATTGTATCTTCCATTGGATTTACTTGCATACCAAGAAAATATGTCAATTCACCTACAAGACTCATTTAAAATTCAGACTACATTTGTTGGACAAAATGTTCCACCATCTGGTTTGATATTCCTCCAAAAACAATGTCATCAACATAAATTTGAGCTATCCTGAGTTCTCCACCATCATTATTCACAAACAAGGTCTTGTCAATTTCACAATTTCTGGATCCATTGTTGACTAGAAACTCAGTCAGACTCTCATGCCAAGCCTTGGAGCCTTCTTCAACCCAAAGAGAGCTTTCATTAACTTGTAAACATAATCTAGAAAGCTGGGATCAATAAATTATTTTGGCTTTTCTACATAGACTTCCTCATTCAGAAACCCATTCAAGAAGGCATTTTTCACATCCATTTGATACAATCTAAATTTGAACATACATGTCACACCTAATAGTAACCTAATTGACTCAAGATGAGCAACATGAGAAAAGGTTTCATCAAAATCAAATCCTTCTATTTGAGTGTATCCTTTAGAAACTAAGTGAACCTTGTTCCTTGTTACATTCCCATTTTCATCAGACTTGTCCTTGTAGATCCTTTTTGTACCTATGACATTCACACCTTTAGGTCTGGGAATCAATTCCCATACTTCATTTCTGTTGAGCTGACCAAGTTCCTCTTGCATAGAATTGATTTATAACTCATCAGTCAAGGCTTCTTTAATGTTCTTTAGTTCAAACTTTGAAATAAAGCATGAGTTTTAGATCATATCATTGGATCTAGTGATAACTTTTTCATTCAAGTATCTTTTGTTGGCTCTTCTGAATTATGATAAATGGTCCTTTGTTGGCTCGAGTATCTTTTGAATCAGACATAGTGTTGGACTCCTTATCTGGAACATTAGTTGTGACATTAGTTCACTAATGAGACACTTCATCTTCATCATCAACAACACCTTTCTTGGATATCAAACATGTTGATGATTGTTTCTTGTTTTGAGGTATCCACATATAACAGTTGTCTTTGGACCTTGCACCTTTCATTAGTACTTCTTGATTGATGCTTGTAACAATGCATTCTAATTTGTTGAAGTATACATTCAGACCTTGATCACATAGTTGACTGATACTAATAAAGTTAGTAGTTAGTCCCCCTACCAACAACAGATCATCAAGACACGGGAACCCTAAACATACCAGATTGCCCATGCCTTTGATTTTTCCCTTAGCTTCATCACCAAAGGTAACATAACTGATGGAGTAGGGTTTTAAATCAACTAAGTAGTTCTTAACACCGGTCATATGTCTTGAGCATCCACTATCAAAATACCAATCTTCCCTTGAGGAAACTCTAAGGGATGTAGGAGCTATAAGACTATTGATAACATCGTTGGCTTTCCATTCTTTCCTAGCTTAAATAATCTAATTACTAACCTTAGGTTGACTATGAGGCTGTGGATATTCATACAATATGTAATAGTAGGGCCTTATGTAACCATATCTCCCACAAGAATGACATCTCCAGAGTCATGATTTATTTCTTGGTTTCGGGTTCAGATGTCAGACATGATGTTGAGACATATGATCCAACATTACAAACTCAATCTTCTTTACAGGAGAGACAAACTTAGTAGTGGAGACTCCACCTTGTTTGTTCAAGAACCTGTAATCAAATCCCACACCTTTCAAGTTTCCAGATCCCTTCCCAACTTATAGTATTTCATCTAACACATTCGAGCCATTGTTCAACATTCTAACATACTTTGTCATATTTTCAAGCTTGGAAGTTAACAATGTCACTTCATCATGCAATCTAGAGATGATATATAAAAAAATTTCCTTTTCAAGGCGCAAGCTACTAATAGCTTTTTTCTACTTCTCTCCAATTTTGCATACTTCCTCACACGTGACATACAAGAGTTTGTATGATTCAGTAAGTTCTTCAAAAGAAAGATCTTCATCACATGACTCATCAAATGATTCACACTTCCTAGTGACAGTCATCACATGGTTTGCTATCTCATCTTCATATTCTCCTTCAGAATCTTCATCTAAGCAAACAACTATCCTTTAGTTCTTTTGTTTGTTTAAGAACATGGGACACTCAGCTCTGACATGACTAAAACCCTCGCATTCATGAAATTATATTCCTTTCCCTTTGTTAGTTTTTTTCCTTCATATTTGCTCTTGCGCTGAAAACCAATGTTCTTGAAGTTGTCACACGCTTCGTCTTTGACATTTGCCGTCAAAATTTTGTTCCATCTATTCAAGACTTTGTTAAATTCTATACCAAGAAGCACAATAGCATCTGAAATACTTTCTTTAGTATCCATTTCACATTGAACTTCATTCTCTTCAGTGTTGAATATGAAGGCTATACTTTTGTTTTTCTTTTCAGATCTATCATTTATTGCCAACTCAAAAGTTTGTAGAGATCTAATGAGTTCATCTACCTTCATCTTTCTTATATCGTGAGCTTCTTAAATAGTTGTAACTTTCATATCATATCTCTTAGGTAATGATCTGAGAATTTTTCTTACCAGTTTCTCTTCAGACATCTTTTCTTCTAAGGCACGGGATTTGTTGGATCGATCAAGTATTCGCATGTGGAAGTCAGAGATGGTTTCATCATCATTCATTTTGAGATTCTCAAATTTGGTAGTGAGGATTTGAAGTCTTGACATACAAAACTTAGTAGTGCCTTCGTGAGCAGTTTTGAGAATTTCCCAAGTCTCTTTAACCACAGTTCAAGTGTTTATCAATATAAACATGTTCTTATCAACACCATTGAACAAGGCAGTCGAGGCCTTGGAATTACAAAGAGCTAGTTTATACTCTTCTTTAGACCATTCTTCCTCTTGCTTCAAGGTAGATGTATATTTTCCTTCTTTATCAATAACAACATGATGATCCCAACCTTTGATGATAGGTTTCCATGTTTTTTTGTCCATGGATTTAAGTAAAGCCACCATTCGAGCCTTCCAATGGTCATAGTTAGCACCATCCAAAATTGGTGATCTAATGATAGACCCTCCTTCCTTACTATTTACCACATGAACATAATTTGTCTTTCCCTGGAGCTCAGCTAATTGAAATTCTAGTCCTTGTAGGACAAATGTTCTACACGATGTCCAGGACAACATGTACGACAATATAGTGCAATAAACAATAGACAAAAAATAAAGTAAAGGCAATAAAGAAGAACACAAGAGATTTGATAACCTAGTTCAGTGCAACCCACCTAGCTACATCTGGGGGGCATCCACCCAAAAAAGGAAATCCACTCTCAATAGTATCAGTTCCTAGTCTTATGTGAACAAACTGCCTCTTCACCTAATACTACCCGTGTATTTCTATCTAGGACTCTTCCTAAATATGAGAGACCCCTCTCACTTTCTCTCAATCACTATGCCCAGTGACTAACTCAATCACAATTACAATGAAATAGGAGAACTCCAAAAGACAAATCGATTCTTGCTTGAAGCACTAGAGTGGTATACAAAGAACAAAATACAACTCAACTAAAACAAACCAACTCTAAGATTTTGGTAATCAGTAGCAGCACTATGGTGGTATACAGTAAAATGCAAAGATTAAAAAACAACGAAACCCTAAAACTTAATTCTTCAATGACGGCTTCACTGATGTTATTAGGTAGAGTCATCCATATATAGCCATTGTTCTGCAAGAGAGTTTTCTTCAACAGCCTAAACAATTCAGTTTTCCATAATTATATTTTCAGCAACAATCTTCTAGATGTATAAAATGTATTTTAACCAAATCTATTATATTTTCAGCACCAATCTTCTAGATACACAAAAATATATTTGCTTCAAATCTTCCTTCTAGAAACATAAGGCATAAAATTATATTTGCATCAAATCTTCCATCTACAAATATATTTGCATCAATTATTCTATATATTTGGAACAAATCTTTTGGAAGCACACTATGTATTTGACGCAAATCATTCTTGGAAATAAATTCAAACATACGACAACTTAAGCCGACATCAGGAGTACTTCTAAAAACACACACTTCTTGGAGTACAAGTAACATAACCAAAGCTTTTGGAAAATTATGCGAAAATACATAATTCCAAGGAATATGAAATACAACACAACTCCTTAGGTCCAAATGTACATGTCTAGGACAACATATTATTTTAACAAAATGAAACTAACACAACAAACACAATCACAACATGTATATTTGACTACGAGCATAGTCTTCTTTTTTTGGGATATGTATTTTTGACGTGTTTGTATAGTACTTGAGTGGCTTAAACCATTTTTCATCATGTTTAATCAAATAACGAATCTGTGTGCCGATGTTTATTATTCAAGTTGTAGTATATTGCATATGCAGAATGTTATATGTTTGTATTGATATTTATAGTTATTTTATTCTTGTATTTTTTTAAACCATCAAGAGACAAGGCTCACCTTTTAAAATCACACACACTGATTTATTTTGAAAACTGAATGTTGTAGAAGTGACTCAAAATTTGAGTTTGGAGTGCCAAATTGATGTTTGCTGGAAAACCAAATCGGCGCCCGATTTGTGGAGTTCGGGGCCCGATTTTTTGGGTGCCTTTGGAGGCTTCTGATTCGTGAAAAATTGGCGCCCGAATGGAGGAACTCGGGGCCCGATTTTGCATGACATTTTTTTTTCAGAAACGTATTTTTGGGCCAGATTTGTTCCAATTTTATGGGGGTTACTTTTACTATAAATATAGACATTGTATCAGTGTAAACCTTGAGATAGAGGGGGCTGAAACAAGGATTTAGAAAGGTAACAACAAAACTAGGGTTTGTATAGAGTTTGTCTCTTGGCAACAAACACTAGGGTTTGAGGGTTGATTCACCTTAGGAAACACTATTAGGATTGAGTCTCTTGATCACGGGAAGAGATTGGGGCTTGGGTAGAATTAGGCGGGAGACTTAGTCTTGTAACCCATTGATATCTCCTTTGTAAAGTTACTTATTATTATAGTGAAACGGATGGCTGCTCTCTCCCCTAGACTAGGTCAATTTGGACCGAACTAGGTAAACAAATTCTTTTGTGTTCTCTCTTTCTTTTTCTCTCGTTGTTTTCTACTTTTGTTTGTAATTATAATTGTTCCATACACTTTGTTTTGGTTGCTTGATTATCACTTGCTCTACAATCAAGTTTGTTATTGGTGTGATTTTCATCGAATTCACAACACTGAAGATTATTATTCCTTTTTCTGTGTGAGTTCGTTTATTAAAAAAATGACGCTCATGTCGTTAAAATTTAGGGTGTTACATCATTAAACCAATGAAAATAAAACAAAAAAAATATTGGTTAATCAAGTAAATGATATCATAAACACCTTATAAAATGGAAGAGCTAAAAATCGATAAACTATATCAAATAACTTAAAACAACTATTAAAGGCTAGATAAGAAATAAAAAATAATAATGAAACTTTGATATACAAGAACTATTTTTATATTAGCTATGTCGTAAGAGCTAAAGGGACAAACACGATGCATAAAAAACAATAATGAAGTCGAATTACACACAATAAATTTGTGCAAGCTTTATTCTATATGCTAGAGGAACAAACAGGATACGTCAATATACTTTTGAAAAATTATTTAACATTTGTTCTAATTTTAATAAAGAAATAATTGCAACAACATTATTATTGAAATTTTTTTAATTGACACAACTATGTCATGATGTTTTTGAAACATTATTATTTTTATATTAGCTATACCGTAAGAGCTAAAGGGATAATACATAAAAAACAATAATGAAGTCGAATTACACACAATAAATTTGTGCAAGCTTTATTCTATATGCTATAGGAACAAACAAGATACGTCAATATACTCTTGAAACATTATTTAACATTTGTTCTAATTTTAATAAAGAAATAATTGCAATAACATTATTATTGAATATTTTTTAATTGACACAACTATATCATGATGTTTTTACTATATAAAGTTATGAAACAATTTATATGTGTTACCTTTTTTTTCCACAAAAATAAACGATATTCATTCATTTAAATTGATAGAGTACATCGATACAATACAAATCCAAATTCGCTAAAAACAAAAAGTATGAATCTGTGAACAAACTCACAACATCCATGTTAATAGCATAAAACGGCAAAGTACCCATGCCTACAAACATGACTAATATGACTATATTAAAGTCTCCGAATATTCATGTCTCCGGATCTGCAACGTTGACGACGCCAAAGTTATTGTCATTGATTGGATCTGCACTTGCTCAAAGCTAATCTTTCAGCCTGAATCAAATAAAGACCGCACTAAGACGGGAAATCAAAAACACACCGCACAAAGACGTCAAATCAAAACAAACTGAGTCGTTCAGAGACGACGAAATCACAAAAACAAACGAAAGAAAACAGAAAATATGTGAAATCACTTATTCAATTAGGATATAAGGAGGAAAAACAACTTGGAGGGGTGATTTTTG
>Ga0315914_1007552_pt1 | contig 14995 bp, 7 predicted proteins | sample MpolenodulesMG_FD_203920 | JGI IMG/M metagenome (GOLD analysis project Ga0315914, IMG submission 203920) | Medicago polymorpha root nodule microbial communities from Los Angeles, California, United States - elongated nodules | ecosystem: Host-associated > Plants > Roots > Nodule | place: USA... | reverse complement strand
ATAGGGGGGGTAAAACTGCATTTAAGCCAAAATAAAAATAGAATGCATATCTTAACATAGTAAAATGTAAAAAAAGTTTTGACCAAAGAAAAAATGTTTAAATGTGTGTTTAGTCCTTACACTTTTACCGAATTTTGGTATTGATCCCTGCACTTTTTTTGTTTGGTTTAAGTCCCTGCAGTTTGTAAAAAAATTTGCTATTGATCCTTCAGTTAGTCAAAGGTTAAAAAAAAAAAATCAAAACTAACGGAGTGCCACATGGCCCAACTATGTCATGCCATGTGGCACACTAAAAAACAAATTACCCAAATTAAATTGAGTTAAATAAAACAATTATTTTGTAATTAGTTTTATTGTCAATATTATATAAATTAATATTTAAGCAAACTTGATTAAAAAAATCCTCTAGACTGACGGGTTGTGAGACATCTTCTTCCTCTTGAATTCACCATCACCACCATTAACATATGTCTACTTCTTCTTCACCAAACTCCATCAACACCCAACTTTAAATTCACCTTCTTCTTCACTTGTAATTCATAATCCATCAACACCAACACCAATTTCATCTTCTTCTCCTATTTTAAATCATAATCCAATAACACTCAACTCCAACAGTATTACAGTGTTACTAGAGCATAATAAAACAACCTTTGGTAGCGTTGATGAAGAAAAATTAAAAAAGAGAAACAAGAATTGTGTAAACGAGAAACAAGAATTGAGTAGAAGACTCCTTTCAAAAAAAAAAAAAAAAAAGAATTGAGTAGAAGATGGGGATCGATAAAGATGAAAGATTGCATGATAAATTTCGTATTTGGTTACAACTTCAATTTCAATTTGGGGTTGAATTGACACCCTAAATTTCAATTTCCCCTTTTCTGCACATATGGGTCCTGTACATGGACGTTTTTCAATTCTCTGTTTTACTTTTCAATAATAAAATATAAAACAAATAATACTGACCCATTTTGTCAAAAAAAATAAATAAATACTAACGCATATAAAAAACAAGGAATCTTTTTTTTTTTTTTTAGCAAAGGCAAACTTAAGCCATTTCAATAATAATCAAAGAGTACAAATAGTCAGGTACATCACTAAAAATATGGGGGCTAGGGTGAGATAAAGAAGCTCTAGCTATAGTGTGAGCGACCCTATTTGCTTGCCTCCGGACATGCCTCACAGTGTAGTTATTGCGGGCTGCCAAAAGATTCTTACATCTAGATATAATGTCGCCAGTTTCGTTGTGGGGGACAAAAGCAAAATTGATCATGTCCACAACAAACTTACTGTCAGATTCAAACACAACAGAAAACATGTTCTTGTCAATAGCAAACTGAACCGCCTTAAACAGTCCCAAGGCTTCAGCTTCAGCGAGGGACGAGGATGATGGCTCAAAGTTTGACAATCCTGTCACAAATTGACCACTAAAGTCCCTAAAACAGAACCCATAACCTGTGATAAAGTTGTTGTTGAATAGGGCACAGTCGACGTTGCACTTCAATGATGTCGGTGGAGGTTTTTCCCATGTAACCGCCGAGAGAGGTGTTTGACAGTGTTGCTTTGCTTTCTGCATAAACTGCCACTCGTATAATGATTCTTTGGCCATCCGAACAATGATCTGTGGAGGTGAATCTACGTTCTCCCATAACTTTGAATTGTGTTTTTCCAAATGCACCATAGGATCATAGCCGCAACTGGTTGCTGTTGTAGTTGCAACCTGTCAAAAAGTCTAATACTAAGGTAGTAAAATCATTAGTATTCAGTAATAAATCCTGGACAATTGTATCAAGCTGCAACAACTCCCAACACTTTATGGTTGTGGAGCATACGAAGAAAATATGGATATGTGTTTCTGCCAAAGCATCACAATTCACGCAAGTCTCTTCGCATTTAACGCCTTTTTGGATGAGACAGGTACGTGTTGGTAGGCAACGGTGTGCAACACGCCATAGGAAGGAGCAGACCTTATGAGGAATAGGCAGCTTCCAAAGAGAGCTTCAATTTCTATCTGGACCGGCAAGGTTAGGGGATATTTCGGCAGCAAGAGACATACATTGGGAATAAGCTGATTTGACCGTATAAGAACCATCCACCGAATATTTCCAACCCGGAGAATCAACAAGGTTTCTATCCCGGAGCAGAGTAGAGAGAATAGCCATTGCATCTTGGAAATTAAAGATTGTGTGAATGAGGTCAGAATTCCAAGAAGACATGTCATTGTTGATAAGGTCATGTACACAGAGATCTTCCATGTTATTGGGAGGAGGTGTTGAAGGTTTAAGAGATGGCAAGGTGCGAATCCAAGGATCTGTCCAAACACGAATTTGGGAACCATCACCAATTTTCCATCTAAAGCCTAGTTTGACAAGGTTTTGAGAACTCCATATGCTCCTCCAAGCAAAGCTTGGATTATGGCCTAAGTCGGCATCCAAGAAACCCCGTCTAGGGAAATATTTAACTTTGAGAATGCGTGCAAGTAAGGAGTTATCTTTTAGTGCACCACGTGGCGTGACATAATTGGGCCACGTGGCACTTTTTTTTTTTTATATAACTTTTGACTAACACAAGGACCAATAACAAATCTTTTACAAACTGCAGGGACTTAAACCAAACAAAAAAAAGTGTAGGGACCAATGCCAAAATTCGATAAAAGTGGAAGGATTAATCACACATTTAAACCAAGAAAGTAAATAGTCGTATATTCTCTTGAATCTTAAGTCATAATTTATTATTGAAACAAGATAAAACACTGGTGCAAAAAGCTATTGTTAAGATACATGACTTGAATTCGACTTGACTCTATTGTTTGGTACAATCTGTTGGCTTGAAAGAGACCATTTGTCTATCCAAATCAAATCCTATTAAGTAATTTGATTGTGCAAAATTACCAAAAACTCCTGGGTCACTGTTAGTACGGTTGTGTATTGCCAAGCAAAAAACACCTTTTGTTTGTGGAGTTGGTGGAACGAAGGTTTGGATCGGCGTTAAAATTACATTTGCACCTTCAAAATGGAATGTTAGAGTTGGTCCTTTAAGATTACTTTGTGTACGATAACAAAGTTGAGTACCCAAACTTGGATCATCTATAATGGGTTTCAATGTAACTTTATTTTTTACTTCAGCAAACACTTTATCATACAATTGTTGCGGTAATAGAATTGGTGGTGTTCCCGAATCGACCAACATGTTAGCTTTTCCAATAGTATTATTTATGGGAAAATATGTGTCTTCCACACTAATGCCTAGTAATGTAACAAAATATGATGTATCTTTTTCACGAGGAACCAAAGGAGTAGTAACCACACCATTCCCTAACACTTCACTCCTTTTTCCAAAACTCATTCGGCTTGAAATTTTGATATCGGTGAGGAAAGGAACCAAACATTGAGAAAACTTTTTGCCTCCAAATAAAGGACCTATTTGAGAAATGAGTGATGTTGGTCCTCCTCCAAGACCAATTAGACCCATCTCATGATCATTAAAACCCCCAGTGTTGTTATGTCCACAACCAAAAAGAAATCTTGGAAGGGAAACGGGTTTACCCGTGTTTGATGTAAAGGTAGCCGTGTCTTGTGCAAGAACACCCTTTGTTAGAGAACTATCTCCATAGCCATATGTGTAATTGCAACGTTTCTCAGGAGAACACACACCTGTGTCAAGTTGATGACACAAGGGAGAATCACATGAGATATTATTGTAAGTGGATGATTTTATAGGATCAAACATAGGTTCTATTTGTTTGTAGCACCCTAAACAAGGTGCACATTGGATCCATATAAGATCACTTCCTGTGTCTACAAGGCCTGATATTTTTATTGGTGGAGTTCCAATATACAACTCCATGAGATATTGGCCAATATAGGCATTTATAGGTGCTTGTACAATATTTCGAATATTGTTAGATGTTTTACGAAACAGTTTGATAGTGAACCCGTCATTTTGGGCTTCAATGGATGAAAAATGTAAAAGATGGAATAATAGAAAAATGATGGCTAGGTATGGATAAAATGATCAGAGAGGAACCATGCTCTTTTGTCTTCTATATGTGATAGAAGAGAAAGAGGTTTCAAAATATGAAGAAATTTGGACAAAGGTGTGGTTTTTATATAACATTGCTTTGTGTTTATATTTCACGATCATTTATGTTTTTTGATTTCCAAGATAATTTTTTTTGTTAAAATCATTAAGCGAATCGGATTTTCTTTTTAATTCGATATACACATGATTTGGAATTAATATTTATATAGTCTTTTTTTTAAAAGGAATATAGTCTTCCGTCAAAAAAAAAAGGAATGTAGTCTTAAATTTCTAGAATCAAACTTTAAATAATAAATATTTTCAATTGTACTATATTTGGTTTGACTTCACAATCATATATTATTAGGTGACTTAAAAGAATACAGAAGGGGTGGAAATAGGCTAGGCCGTCCGTCAGGGTTCTAGGTTTGACCTACTTAAAATCTGGTTCGACCTAGCTCGTTTGTTTTTGTGGTGACTGGGTTTTGAACTCTGGATTTTGCATATATTATGCATTGTCCCTACCAACTAAGTTAAGTTTACGAGGACAACGGCCTAACTCTAATTTATTAAATAGGTTAGGTTCCAGCTTTTTAAAAGCTCATTAATTGAAATAGGTAAGGTTAAGGCTTCTAGAAATGCCTACTAGGCCTGACGGGTCGGCTCATATATGTGTAATTATATATACCCAATTATATAATACACGCTTATTAGCCTCTACTGAATAGATGTGTTAGCTCTTCAAAATTTTATTGGATATAAATGCAATATATGCATATAAAGTGGGTGGAAATGGATGTACATGTTTTACAAAACTTTATTGAGCTATTAGCTTTTTGAAAAATATATTCTTATTAGCCTTTTTATAAATAGGTCAATGTTGTATTTAAAATTGTTAGTACAAATTAGGCTTTAAGACATGCTAATAGGTCATGCCAGACTTTTAAAAAGGCCAGATCAGGCCTAAAATAAAATTTTTGACATGCAAATAGGTCAGGCTTAGACTTTAGTTTTTTCAACTAGGTATGACCTATTTTAAAAAAAACCCGGCTCGGGCCGGCCTATTCCCCCATAATTATAGTCATGGCTTAGTTAAAAAAATTGATACAATTAATTAAATGAATATTATTTGTTAAAAAAAAAATGAATATTATTCTATGTTTAGTAATATATCTCATTTTGATTTGTTAAAAAAAATGAATATTATTTGTTATAGATTAATTATATTTTATTGGGTTTGGCTGGAAGCCACCCATGAAGGTGTCTTTTAGCAAACCACACCTCAAGGTGTGATTTCCATTTTTTAGTTATAACTTTGCTAAAAGACACCTTCATAAAAATTAGTTGGTGTCTTTTAGCAAATGATCATAGAATAACTTGCTAAAAGACACCTTCATAAAATGTGTCTTCTAGCAAAACCCTATTTTATTCTATGTTTTTTTAAGGTCAACATTTATATATATATATATATATATATACACGTTCCCATTAGTAAAACAAAATACATTCCCTTTAGTAAAAAAAAAAAAAAAAGACATTCCCTAGAAGAAGATAAATGAAATAAATTAGTTTTTTTAATAACGAATTGTGGACTTCAAAATCATATATTCATCTATTAAACAATTTGGATTCAAATGAATATTATTTATTATTGAATAAACTTCTTCAAAAAAAAATTATTATTGAATAAATTATATATTATCATATATAACGTTGAAGCTTTTGCTTTACCAGCATGGCCCTGTGACTTATTCACCTTGGCAGTTTTATTAATTTCATTTGCCAGGGAATGCTCTCCTTGCTGAGTTCACTGCTGCTATGTTAGCTATAGAAATTGCAGTAGAGAAAAACTGGTTTACTTTGTGGTTGGAAAATGATTAGGAAAACAAATGTCTACGATATGTTTAAGCCATGAATTGAAGATGTAAAGTTTAGTAAATGGGAAATTTGAAATCAAATTGTTTAAGCCATGAATATATGATTTTTTTTAAATCAAATTATTTAAACTAATATCATTTTTTATATCAATGACTAACATTAAGATTAACGTGTCATGAACTTTTATCAAACGCGTTAATTTTTATTTATTTTGTTAACATATCAAATGATAATCGATTATTATCAAAATTTATATACGTGATCTATGTAATTCACACTACAAAGTAACAGAAAATAACAACAAATATATGTTATAGTAAATGGATTTGTACAATGAAGATGGATTAAGTCAAACTTAGAAATACCAACCAAAACCAAACGAGAACAACGAAATATGTATACCTAAGATGTATTGATTGCACGACTACTCTTTCCAAAAAAATTTAAAAATATAATAAATTCTCATTCTGATTAAGAACGTAAAAGGTGGAGAAGAATTACTCTTTTTTCTTTACCTTTTTCCCTCCTTTTGGCTTGGGTTTAAGGTGTCTAAACGGCTTAGGTCTTTCGGATCTTTAATGAGACCACCTGTTGAGTCGATAGTAAGACATCTAATTTATTTTTACATGAAGCTAGATTTTCTTTCTAATGAACGGGCTTTAAAAATCAAAGTAATTACTCTTTTTTGGGTCAAAACAAGAATCAACCTTGTATGTTTGCATTCATTATAAAACACAAAATATTTACAAACTAACGTTAGTTATTTATGTGGTTTGATAATACAGTTTGTATTTCTTTACCCAATTCACAACTCTAATGTAATTAATGGTATGTTATTGTTCATTTCTTTATCAAGTTCTTTGATTATTATAGTCATTTTCTTATAAAATATAGTCAAAGGCTCTTCTGATTTTCATTTGTAACATTATAGATTAGCTTTAAATTTCGCTACTTATATGATTCATTTCTCATAACAGTTTCCTAACAGTATGATTCTTTCTTTAATTTCATTCTATATTTTTTTACCGTTTAAATTGTTAGATAAAAACGTATTGGGTTTAGGCCATCGGTATTTTATCAAAACCCTAGCCGTTTTGATGAAAGACTACGTGTTTGCTTCGATTGGGATCATATTGATAGATTTAGCGTAGTGTATGGATTTCATTTGCAAGGGAAAACTTTGTTTATGGCTTATTCGAGATTTATATGACATGAAAACATTTCGGTTGCTGCTCTCCGATGGTTATGCTATCGGCTGATTTGATTTATTTTCTAGGTTAATTTGTAATAAGGTTAAAGTTTAGTAAGCTTTAGCTTCAAGGGTAGTGTTAGATGTTTAAATTATTATGTTTTTTTTTCGTATTTTGTTTGACAAACTCACAATGCTACTTATTGATGCATCATGAGTTTGAGGGAATGTGTTAGATAATAAAGTATTGAGCTTTGAAAAAAATTTGATTTATGTTTTGCAAGCAGCTTTGAAAGGAGAACTATAGAGTTTATAATCATTTTCGTTATGTTTTACAATCAGCTTTGAAAGGAGAACGTGATGGCTTGGAAGAAGCCCACTCATATCGTCATCAAATTTAAGCTAGTAAAAGTAAGGAGCAAGGATTCTCACCATTTATGAAAATAAATGGAGGATGCTATTTAAAAAGAGATATTTCGTAGGCACTTTTTGATTTATGTTTCTCATTTATTATCTTGATTTCCAAGATCATTTTTTTTTTGTTGTTAAAATCATTAAGTAAATCAGATTTGCTTTCTAATTCGATATATACATGATTTGGAATTAATTTGTATTAATATAGATTCTTAAATTTCTACAATCAAGCTTTAATTAATAAATATTTTCAATTATACTAAGAATTGGTAGCTATTCAGATGTCCAATTATTTTTAGTGATTTACATACAAATACATCCAAATCATTTAAAACAAACCCATCCAAATATCCCAATTCATTATCTTCCTCTCCAATTACGATCTTTTTCAAAGATATGGCAGATGTTGATAGGAGGAACTAATTAACAATAGGGAATAGAGATGTGGACAATGAATAACAAATTTGACAGAAAAGAATAAGCAGTATTAGGGTATCACGAATGCATATCTTATCTTAATATAATAATGCGAAAAAAGGTGTTGTATATTTTCTTTAATCCTAAGTTATAATTCTTTTTTTTTTTTTTTGAACGGCTTAAGTCATAATTCATTATTCAAACAAGATCAAACATTGGTGCTAAAAGTTATTGTAAAAATACATGACTTGAATTTGACTTGACTCTATTGTTTGGTGCAATCTGTTGGCTTGAAAGATACCACTTGCCTATCTAGATCAAACCCTATTAAGTAGTTTGATTGTGCAAAATTACCATAAATGCCAGGATCACTATTAGTACCGTTGGTTATTGCCAAGCAAAAAACACCTTTTGTTTCTGGAGTTGGTGGAATGAACGTTTGGATCGGCGTTAAATGTACATTTGCACCTTCAAAATGGTATGTAAGTGTTGGCCCTTTAAGATTAGTTTGTGTACGATAGCAAAGTTGAGGACCCAAACTTGGATCATCTGTAATGGGCTCCAATGGAACCTTGTGTTTGACTTCAACATACACTCTATCATACAATTGTTGTGGTAATATATTTGGTGGTGTTCCCGAATCAACCAACATGTTACCCTTTGCAATAGTACTATTCATGGGAAGATATGTGTCTTCCACACTAATACCTAGTAATGTAACATAATATGATGTCATATCTTGTTCACGTTGAACTAAAGGTGTAGTAACCACACCATCCCCGAACACTTCACTCCCTTTTCCAAAACTCATTCGGCTTGAAATTGTTATATCGGTGAGGAAGGGAACCAAACATTGAGAAAACTTTTTGCCTCCAAATAAAGGACCTATTTGAGAAACAAGTGACGTTGGTCCTCCTCCAAGACCAATGAGACCCATCTCATGGTCATTAAAAGTCCCTGTGTTGTTATGTCCACAACCAAAAAGAATTCCTTGAAGGGAAATAGGTTTCCCCGTGTTTGATGTTAAGGTAACCGTTTCTTGTGCAAGAACACCCTTTGTTAGAGAATTATCTCCATAGCCATAGGTGTAATCGCACCGCTTCTCAGGAGAACACTCACCTATGTAAGGTTTGTAGCACATTGGAGAATCACATGAGATATTAGTGTATGTGGAAGATTTTAGAGGATCAAACATAGGGTTTATTTGTTTGTAGCACCCTATACAAGGTACACATTGGACCCATATCAGGTCACTTCCCGTGTCTACGGTACCTGATATTTTTATTGGTGGAGTTCCAATATACAACTCCATGAGATATTGGCCAATATAGGCATTTATAGGTGCTTGTACAATATCTTGAATATTGTTAGATGAACGATGAGATGATTTCCGAATGAGTTTGACAGTGAACCCGTCATTTTGGGCTTCAATGGATGAAAAATGTAAGAGGTGGAACAATAGTAAAATGATGGCTAGGTATGGATGAAATGATTGGAGAGGAAGCATTTTTTTTTCTCTCTCTCTCTATGTGATAGAACAGAAAGAGGTTTTGAAATACGAAGAAATTTAGACAAAGCTGTGATCATTATATAACATTGTTATGTGTTTAATTTTCTCATTTATTTTTTTATTTTCAAGATCATGTTGTTGACCTCTAAAAAAATATATCATTTTGTTGACTCAAAAAAAAACATTTTATTGTGAAAATATGATCAGTTTGTTGACCTCTAAAAAATATCATTTGGTTGACTCAAAAAATATGTATTTTATTGTGAAAATAATCTTGTGAATCATACATTCTTTTTTTGAGTAAATATATTCTTTTAAACTCGATATATATGTGATTTGGAATTAATATTTTTTGTTATATAGTCTTCAATTTCTAGAATCAAGTTTTAAATAATAAATGTTTCCAATGGTACGATATTAGGTTTGACTTAATAATCATATATTCTTAGGTGACTTAATGGTACGATATTTTGATTTTTTACGAGACAATACAATTTTTTTTATTTCAATGTTAAAATCAAGTTAAAAGTTAAAAACAACTTATTTTCATCAATGTTTTAAATTTGATCTAACATTACAATTTTATTTTCATCCTCCCATCAACAGAGACCAAATTAAAAACATGGACAAAAAAACAATTCTCTTTGATAAGAAATGCAAAAGTCTAAGATTTTATCATTTTTTAAAAGTTTACATTGAGTTTCTATTCAAGATATATCTGACATAAACATATATGCAAAAGTGCAAGTATAAATAAATTAAAGTACATAAATGCAATTTTAAAAGCAAAAGCATAGAAAAAAACTTCACAAGAGGAACTATGTCGTAGTAAAAAATAAGAGAAAAAACAAGTCATTCTATAAAATTCCTCATATTTCTATAGATACTAGGTTTGTGACGTAACTTTAATTAATGTTTCTATGTTGCGGTTTGGTTCAGTTGCTAAAATAAAAACCGCAAACCAAATCAAACCATACGATTGAGTAAAATATTTTTGCGGTTTTCGATTTGGGTTGATTCGGTTTGCAGTTTTCCTATTGGGTTGGTTCAGTTTTGAACACCCCTACTTAAAATAATACATTCATGGCTTATTTAATTTTTTTTGTTCAATTAATTAATATTATTTTAAATGAATATTATTTGCCATTTATTTTATATGTTTTTTATAGGACCAAAACTTGTCTTTTTTTTATAAGGACTAAAATCAAAATTGATTATATTTATAGGGACAAAAAATTTATTTATCTTTTTTTAAGTCATAATGAAATACATTCCCTCTAAAAATATGAAATACATTCATTGTTGACTTAAAAATCTATATTATTAGGTGACTTAAAAGAATACATTCATGTCTTAATTGGTTAATTTCCTATTAAAGATTGGTTTTTAAATTATTCCCTCCTAGGACATTAACCATATCAAGAAACAAATCAATGATTATTGATCAAACTTCTACAATGTCTCTTTGATGTGTTGCCTCTACAACGTCTCTTTCATACCTTTATATAAAAGATTGAAGACTTGAAGATTAAGAGAGACTCTACAACATTTTAACTTGTGCCAAAATTCTAATGAAATTATTGTGCATCAAACACTTAGAATTTCTAATCAACATTGATTTCAAATTAATATTATTTATTATTGATTAAATTATATTTAATTGTATGTGTTTTATTTTAGAGGTGAATAGGTTTTTTTAAGAAGTCAAGGAACCCAAAATGAGTAACTTTGCATTGGAAAACATGGCTCCGTCTATAGTGGGAGACTTGAATAGGTCTCCTATCATAGGAAACGTGCTTTTTTTTTCCTTTTAAAATGAATACGAACCATTAGATAAGAGTTTGATCAAAATGCTTACTATACACCTCCAATGCTCAATTGCTTTCTTTTATTTTAAAGGCTTAAATGAAATAATAAACATTAATTCCATTAATCCATAATCATCTTCGTTAACACCAGACAATCCTTAATTTAATCATTATTTTGATTATTTATTTTATATTCAAATATTAAAAACAATTAAAAAAATTGATATCATCTGCATCATATTCAATACTCATGTTCATCATCATCAACACCAGAAACAATAGTTTTCCTTCTTACCCATAAGCATCATCCTTCTCCTTCATCTTATTTTTTTTCTTCTTCTCTTTGTTTTTCTTCTTATGCGTAGGAATCAAATCTGAAAAAACACCCAAATCCAGAAAAAACACAAACCCCAAATCCGAATTTCGTTTACTCTTTAAATCAAAACCAAATCTAGAAAAGGGTGTTATAGATTTTGAATCAACATGAGTTTGACGGTAAAGGGTGATTTTTTTTAGGGGAAGTGAAACCGTATGAGAGATTTGGTAGTAAGAAAACCATAAAAATAATTATTTGAAGAGATTGAGTTGGATTTGAAAAGAGAGATCAGAAAGGTGTTTGACGAGGGAGGGTTGCAAGGGTGAAGTGAACCTCCTTTGAATATGGTAGATATGAATCTATGAAAATAATGACAAAAATTAATTGACGATGGTGGCTGTTTAAATCTGGAATTGTAAGAGGAAAGAATGAAGAAGAAATTGATGATTAAGGATTTTCTAGTGCTAAGGAAAATGATTATGGACTAATGGAATTAATGTTTATTATTGCATTTAAGCCTTTAAAATAAAAGAAAGCAATTGAGTGTTGGAAGTGTATAGTAAACATTTTGATCAAACTCTTATCCAATGGTTCATATTCATTTTAAAAGGTAAAAAAAAAAAAAAAAAAAACATGTTTCCTATGGTAGGAGACCTATTCAAGTCTCCCACCATAGACGGAGCCTGGAAAACATGATAATTTAACTTTTAAGAAGTTGACTACACGACTTTTGATACGTATATTTCTATTATGAGTTCCTTAATATGTGCCTTTGAGGACACAAGTTAACATTTGCCTATATATATGGGATAGGATCAACAATTGATTTAAACTATGGTGTCAAAGTTAATATATGACATTTTTTATAATTTTTTATCACATAACTACATTAAAAATTTACCATTTGATTGAAAGCTATTATCACATAGATCATGTCTACAAAATTTAACGTTAATTGGATATCATTTGATATGCATGAGTGGCATCAAAATTAACGTCTTATGAACTTTTATAAAAATGCGGTAATTTTTATGCCTTCAAATTTAAAGAATCACAATTTCTAGCACATGGACCCAACTGCAAAAAGAATGTGTGAATCCCACCCATAAAGAATATCAAACCTCCTAAAATCCCATGACGAATTAGAAAATTTATACAGTATGATCTACAAGTTGGATAAAGCTAACTGAAAAAATTTGATTAATAAAGAAAAGTAACATAAGTTAACTAAAACGATTGAAATCATGATTGTCAAACTTGCGAATAGATTTGTAGACTCATACGAGTTTACGAGTCTAGAAGGTAAAAATGAGTGGAATCACGTATATAATCGCTTTTTAGGTCCAAAAAAAAAAGAATTCTATGTGAATAGGTATTTATTGTTATGTTTTTTTTTTGAAAAAACCACGAACTAAACAAAATTTGAAAGGAAAAAACCTAGAATTCTCTTTTTTTTCTTCCCGATCTCACTCTCAATTAAGAAACATAACTCACACTCTCACCAAATATAAAAGAATTCAGGTCATACTCACCTTCACCAACGACATTTTTTGTTTCCTTCATCGATGACGTTCTCTTGCTGTGTATCAAAATATTGTGAAAAATGATTTTTTTTTTTTTTTAATAATGATGTGCAAAGTGGTGGTGGAGGTTAAAATAATCCAAGTTAGGTTACGACTGATGATGAATAAGGTGTTTTGTCTGGGGCTAAGTTTGATGATCATAGTCAAGATACTGTTTATGATGATGGTGATTGTTTTGGACCGGTCAGAGACCTAGGGTCCAATTGGTTAGGCCCAATAACAAATAAAGCCCAATACCACATTTGAAAGTTTACTCGCAACACACCCCTTCCCCGCGAGGAGGTGCACAGAGCAACTGAGACCAGTTCAAAGGAACTGTAATGTCTCTCTACACGTTCCCGCGAATCTCTCACTGGCGATTACACTTCCCCCGATTTCGTAAACTCCGCATTCACCCACCTCTATATAAAGGGAACTTCTCGCAGTCCCCAAGGTGGAATCTCTCTCACTTCTTAACCTTCCACTTCTGACCTCTACTGACTTGAGCGTCGGAGTGTCTGCAGGTACACGCCCCGCCGTTCCAGTGCTCAAACTGACGCATTTCCACCACCAACAACCACCGCATTAAAGAGTACCGACAATCACCTTCTGATCAGGTACGTTCAGTGATTTTAATGATAAACAAGATTTCACATGAACCTTTAGGATTTTTTGGTATATATATAGTAGTAGCCAATTAGGAAGGAATTAAAACATTTCCTACATACTTTTCTACTTTGTTTGCTCTAATATGAGTTTTTTTTTTTAAAAGTTTGTTATTGAGTTTGAAATTTTATTTTTTTATGTTAATTAGTGTTTTATACACACACATATATGTCATATATGTGTCTTTTATTTGTTTTTTAAAGTCAATTTTAATTTTTCATAGACTCGTACGAGTTTACGAGTCGAGGCTATAGACTTTTTTCGAGTCTATGTAAGCTTACGAGTTTGACAATTGGTTGAAATTAACCAAACGTAAGAACTATAATACTTGTTTTCATCAAAAACAACACTTTCAACCTGATTAAAAGGAATGATTATAGGTAAAAATGGTTGATTCGTGAGTTCAGTGATAGCTAATTTTCTTAAGACTATATTAGACTGAAGTTAGTATATCATAATTATTCTTAATTTTATTTAGAAAATATCAACAAAATAAAAACAAAATAAAACTAATACATTTCTTACTAAAGGAACAATAAACTTGGAGGGCGTATACACTCAGTAAAACAGCACAAAATGGTAAACATATCCCTACGTTTTTATTTGGTTAATAGGTCTTTACCCCCTGTAATATAGGTCATTTCTGGTTTTCCCTGCTGTAAAATATTTTTTTTGATCCACCCCCTGTAAAATATTTTTGTTTTGATTTACCCCCTAATAGGCCAAACAAAAACCAATTTTATTTTACTTTTTCAAAAAATTTTCGTTTTTGTTTGGCCTATTAGGGGGTAAATTAAAACAAAAATATTTTACAAGGGGTAAATCAAAAAAAATATTTTACAGGGAGAAAACCGAAAATGACTTATATTACAGGGGTAAAGACCTATTAACTTTTTTTATTTCAAATCAAACAACTACAAAAGTGTTAAGTTACCAACCCAAAATGGTATTGAAAACAATAAATTGTCCTGTGTACGATTTTTTTATAATAAAATAAATTAATTTCAACGATATTAAAATAAATTAATTTTGATTCATTCTTTAGTCACAAACAAATTTGTCCTGTGTATAATTTTTTATAACAAATTGTAAATTATTTATATTTAGAAGATATCAAAACAAACGTAAGAACTATAATACTTGTTTTCATCAAAAACAACACTTTCAACCTGATTAAAAGGAATGATTATAGGTAAAAATGGTTGATTCGTGAGTTCA
>Ga0315914_1007551_pt1 | contig 14995 bp, 15 predicted proteins | sample MpolenodulesMG_FD_203920 | JGI IMG/M metagenome (GOLD analysis project Ga0315914, IMG submission 203920) | Medicago polymorpha root nodule microbial communities from Los Angeles, California, United States - elongated nodules | ecosystem: Host-associated > Plants > Roots > Nodule | place: USA... | reverse complement strand
ATTAGGTCTTGAAGTCTTCCTTTTATACTGAAGCAATATGGGCCATTTAACTTGTTTGGGCTTCAGAACAAAACAGATCGTCCAGCTGATCTGCAAAACATGAATCAGAGACAAATAAGGAAAGTCATAAGAAGTAGGAACATCTTTCGGAACTTCCAATCATATCTATTATTCCCTTAAATATTATTGGTCCTTTGGGAATAAACGCACAACTGATTCTGTGCAGATATGCGTGTTGCTTGGTCAGCAAGATATGGGAAAATGGTTTCCTTAATAAGATAACACGCGCGTACAAATAGGCATGAACCTAGGCACACTGAACCGTGCTAGGTCTTACAGAAATTCCTAAAACATGTTAGAACATAGTATCCAACATCACAAACATGAATATTTGTTTTAGCAATAATGCAGCCAATACAAATACTCAACAATATGGGTTTAAGAATTAGGTTTAATTTGAAGGAACTCTTGTAAACACATTGTAATCAACATTTGTTAGTTAGTGGATGACCTTGGTGATGGAGTACTTCATCAAGAAGAGTAGACTTAACTCTAGCGAGGACGAGAAAAAGCTAACTACTATAAAAATATCGGTGTTATTTCTCTTCCCTATCATCATTACTTTTTGTTATTGCATATGATTAATTGAATAATTGTTAGAATAATTGCTAGTGTTGATGTAAGTTGTTTTTCATCAAAAGATAATCTAATTCATTGAATTAGGTTTCAAATAATTTGCTTAGATCAATTGATTGCAAAATCTATTCAATTCTTCAATTTCATATGCATTGTGTTTTCAATTGATAGTTTGATATTATTGTTCATATTGGTTTGGCTTGGAATTGTCTAAAAGTTTTGTATATTGTTCAAGGTTTATTAAAGTTTGATTGTATATAAGATTTGTATCGTGAATCTCTCTTCTTAACGGCTAACTACCGAAAGAGATGATCCATATGGCTAATAAGGGGCCCAAAGGGGCGTATAATAGAGCACCTATTTTCGACGGAGAAAATTGCGACTATTGAAAAGAATGCATGAGCATTCATATCTAATCGGTGGACATGGACGTGTGGGACACTGTAGTCAACGGGCGGTTTCAACCACAAGTTGTTGCCAACGGTGTAGCACAAGATAAGCCAAAAGCTGATTGGAGCGATGATGACAAAAAGAAGGTCCAATACGATTTGAAGGCACATAATATTCTCATCTTCTCTCGTGGGTTAATGAGTATCATTTTGTCTCTCATTGTAAGACCGATAAAGATATGTGGGATGCATTGGAAATCCTTCATGAAGGAATCGATGATGTTAAATAATAAAAAATTAATACCCTTGTGCAACAATATGAGCTTTTTCGCATGGAAGATGGTGAAACCATCTCCTCCATGCAAATGAGATTTACTCATATTGTAAACAAGTGGCAAAACCTTGGTAAAACAATTTCAAACCAAGATTGCACTAATAAAATTTTGAGATGTATGACAAAGGAATGACAGCCCAAGGTTACCGCTATCAAGGAATCACAAAATCTCAATGCTCTTAGTATGATCACACTCTTTGGCAAGTTAAAGGAACATGATCATGAGATCAATCGCTTCAAGTCAAGTGAGGAAGACTCTAAGAAGAAGGAAAGGAAGTCCATTGCTTTAATCACCACCTCGTCCGTCTCTACCTCTTCGGTTCAAAATGATAATGAATCTGATGAAGATGCTATAAATGAAGAGGAAAAAAGCTTGTTTGTAGGGCAGTACAACCGTTACATTAAAAGGAATGCGTTAAAGCACAATGACAAGAATCTAGTGAACTTTAGAAAGGCCTGAAGAAAAGGAAAAGAATCAGATAGTGATGAGAAAGTGGTTAGTTGCTATGGTTGCGGCAAAGTAGGTCACTACAGGAACGAATGCCCGGAATTTGCTTAAGAAAGAGGAAGATCCGGATCCAATCGAAACTCAAGAGGAAGAAAGGCTTGCATTTCTTGGGAAGAAGATGAAGTTACCTCCAATACTAGTGACACCAAAAATAAGGATGAAGACGACCTATGCTTCATGGGTCAAATGAAAAAAGCTAAAAATGGGGTAATCTTCCTGGACTCTAATTCCGATTCTTACTCCGATTTTAAACCCACTTAGAAGGACCTACAAGATTCTATTGAAGAAATGCATGCCGAATCTCTAAATGCTTTTGAAAAACTAATTGCTCAAAAGAAAATTATTTTGAAATTAGAATCTGAAATTTCTAAACTTAAGGAAGTATATGAAAGTTTAAAAGGTGAACATGCGTTACATGTCAATGAGAAAATTGTAAGTCCCACAACTGAGTCACCTAATATAAAGTCACACAAATATGATAATTGGATGGACTTTGCTAGTTGTGAGATTTGCCCTAGTCTTCATGAAGAGATAAACTCTCTAAATAAGAAACTAGAGCACGTCTCTAAAGGTACCATGACTTTCGCTATGAATTCAAAGGATGAAAAAGCTCCTTTTAAAAGACCCTACACCGAATATTCTTATGTGAGAAAAAAATAAGAATCATAGCAAAACTCATGCTCCTACAATTAGGTGTCATTATTGTGGTATAAGTGGCCACACCACACCTCATTGCCACATTAGGAGAGTTGAAGTTCCTAAGGGGGTAATGATGTGGGTGCCTAAAGTCACTTGTTGTGAAACTCATCCCAAGACTCCAACTTGTGTTAGAAGTCAAAGGAATCCTAATTGATTTGTGTAAATGCGTCTTGCAACCTTGAAAGATTTTTTTTGTTGTTGTCCAAGACACTAATTCTAAGATGTGCTCCTTTTTCTCACTTTCATATTCTTTAGCACATCTTTAAACTCACAAGTCAACTATGGTATTCCTTGTTTTATCTTACTCCCAAAAAGTTTGGGAAATGTTTGTTTGTTTTAGTGTGTGTAGGTTTGATGATGAATGAAGAAAGTCAAGGATGATGCTCCACAATAAGCTCCTTATTTCTCAAGGACATCATGAGCAAAAGTGTGATGAAGACGTATTCGATGACTTTAAATACTTAACCTCTCCATTGTCTTATCATGTTGGTTGATCACGAGTCACGACAGGTTTCTCAATCACCGTCTCATCTTAAAGTACTCTAGTAAAGGAGTAAATATATTTAGTTATAGGTAAAGTTTCTTGGCGAATCAAATGTTGTAATATCCCACATAATTTTTTAAGAGAGTGCAGTGTAAATCAGACGTTCCTAAAAAGAACCGTTAAGGAAAGAGCATATGAGTCAATTTCTCCCACATGTACTTTTATACCAAGCTTACCCACTATCCTTTTAATTTTCCACTTCTTTAAGTCAGAACAAAAAAAAACAACTCTTCCTCTCTTCTCTCGCTGCCGAACCAATTCCCACTCACCTCTTCCATCAAACTTCCATACAAACTTAACATGCAGCTATAATTCTTTCAATTTTAGATCAGTTGGAAGCTAAAGCAAGATTAATCCTTCCATTCTCCTCCCTCTCTTAACCGTATCAGCCACTTTCCTTCAATTATTTCATCTCAGTGAAGTTAAGCTTTTACCTATGATACCTTGGTACTGAACATGCACGTTGGATTTAATAGGAGCTGAACCTGAAGATTGGGTTATCACAAGGAGGTTAGAGTGACCTAAAGGTAGTGTTAAGCTGCTGCATGTGGGAATTTAGAGCAGAAAACCAGCAATGGGTGCAAGAATTGAAGCTAGAATTCAAGGAATGGGGGAAGTTGTCCTACTGAGATTGTTCTCTTTGAAGCAAGGTTCAATGGTGGAGCATTTTTGAAGCATGCAGAAGTAAGTTGTTTCAAGAAGTTGAATTCTTTTAAGCTAAATACTTATAGTTATTATTGGGTGTTAAAGATAAGGATTTACGGAACCAACAGTAGTAATAAGTTGTTTAAGAGTGGTTTTTGAGCTGTTATACATGTTTGGATTTCTGGTCTAGAGTATTGGTAGAGGTAGAAATTGGAACACAAGCTGGACCTTGGGTATAGGAGTGTGAGCTTCATGTGTAGTGATAAGCTGTTTTGACATAGAAGTGATTATGGGGAATTAAGCTGAAAGCAGAGGTGATTAATTGGTTTTTAAGCTATGCATGAATGAGTTTTGGGTACTGGTTGTATGTAAGTGGATTGCAAGGATTAATGGATAAGGCAGAAGCTGTAAGCAAGCTTTAAGCTAGGAATAAACTGTTTTTGGAAGAAGTTTGGTGAAACCCGTATTTGGGACAGGGCTCCACTAAAACGGTAAGAACTCCCTCCCTGTAACTCAGAATCAAGTGATGTTTTATGCTATGGATAGCTAACGAAATTTCCGACATTTTGGTACAAGTTTCATGAATTTTGGTCCAGTATTGAAGTCCGGAGACGACTTTGAATGTATGAGGGCTGATGTAGAATTATGATTTTAGGCATGTTTATGTATAATAGTTTTCCCCATGAATAACATAGGTTATGTTATGTTTATTGTTTGTTTGCCCAGCTTAATGAAGTACTCTATAATATGATACAAAGGTATAAGCAAATTCATGAGGTTATGAGACTGAAATAGCTTAATTTTAAGTTGGAAGCTGATTTTCTAACATACACACTATGTGTAACTGGATACACAAACCTCCAGCAAATGCCAAAAATTGTTAAAAACTCCCAGTCCTTATATATTTTGCTTCCAAAAGGATTATGGGTTTGTTTAATACTTTTGTAGGGTTAATTTTCTTAAAGGCAAATCAACTATCAAACATATGCATAATTATAATTTAATTCATGATGTAATTTATAGTAAAAATGTATAGTTATAGGGTTGATTATAATTACTGGCTTTTAGAATTGGGAACTTTAATAGCAAGACTCGACTTAGATAGTCGAGGCTAGTAATGATAAGATATGATTATAAATATATTTGATATATGTATCAGATATAAGTTATCAAAATGATACAATTACATCATCTATGTCCCTCAGCAGGCTCCAGGTTGGGATGGATGGAATTCTCCCTATTTGGAAATTCACACGTATGTATGTAAATTAACAGATAATCTGTGTCCTTCAGCAGGCTCCAGGTTTCGCAAAATGGGTTTATCGTAGTTGGTAAACCACACGTAGTCAGAGGAGTACCAGTTCTTGCCCTCAAAAAGGGAGTTTAGCCAGTTAGCAGTGGGATGGTGTTCGGGGTTACTCCACTCGAATTTCATTCTGTAAAATGAACTCAGATAATATTGTTTGTTCAACGCTGACTTTCTAACTTTAATATGAAAACATGTTATGAATATGGTTATGATAAGACTTATGATAGGATATAGATAGCGATCCTAATATTTTTTTCCCCCGATCGCTTAGTTATGCAGAAAGAACAGTATAAACCTCCAGGAGGTTGAGTTTAGTCAGATGGCGATCGTAGGTTTCCCTGAGATTGCCTACAGCATAGGATAGGTGGAACTCACTGAGACATCCCGTCTCATCCCAATCCATTTATTTATTTTACAGATAAGCAGGTTGCTCGTAGCAAGAGGTAACAGGTAACAGATATGTAGCTGAATGGATTATCGTTAAGTGCTCGTTCGTACCAGGTGCAGACCGTTCTTATGTATTCAAAAATGTATCAGATATATGTATTTGACAGCTAGTATTTTATCACATGTATGAACCTGTATTGATGTATATATTCATTCAATCGAAATTATGTTGTAATTTTAATGTATCCAGTACTAAGTTAACGCACATACTAAATATTTTAGACAGTTTAGTATTGGAGTTACAAATGTGTTTTGATCTCTCCTTGAAAATCTCCTCTTACCCCACTTTAATTGGTTAATAATTTATCTCATATGTTAATTGCGATTATCTTATGAGTAGATGTTTGTTGATCATCTTTCATCCTTTTGCATGCTATCCTCTATCTTGTGCCTTGTCTTGCATGCTTGCTTGTATTTCAATTGTGATTGTTTACTTGCTCTTGTTTAGGATGTTTTAGATGATTCTTTATCTCATTCTTATGTTAAGATGTTAAAATTGTGCACTCATATTTAATTATCTTTTTCTTAGCATAATTTATTTCTCTTTAAATCGATTCATAATGAATCGTATCATTAAAAAGTGTAAATCGGTTCATATGCGTAAAATCTGATAACTCCTTTGCATCCTGGCCATCCATTACAAACCCAACTTTCCCTCTTCCTCTTCTCTGTATTGCGACCAGTTACCCTCAAAACTCTTCAGTTTTCATCTCCAAAACTTTCCCTCACCAAATTCATCCAAATGGGCCCTAAACCTAACACACAAACCAGTAATGTCAGAGGAAGATCTCGAAGGGGTGGTGGTGTCTCTATTGGTCACGACGATATGGCTGGTGTGATGGTGGAAGACTTGCTCTTGGTGGATGACTATGACATGTATATTAAGTCTTACCACTCTAGTAGGTTCACCGCTAGTCCATTCTTTTGCAATATAGATGACATAGAACAGTTAGGGTTTGGATTCAAAGAATTGCTGACTTTTCAAAATTTAGGGAGATTTTTAGAATTGAAAAATCTGTATGACTCGTCTAAAGTGAAAGCTTTCTACTGTGTTGTTGAGAGAGTAGATGACGGTGTTAGTTTTGTTTGTTAATTTAAGAATAATGTTGTGTCTTTATCTCTGGATATTTGGAGTAATCTTACTGGACTTGCATGTGATGGGGTAAACATTGAGAGTGACACTACATTTGCAAACTATGACAAAATTGCCTTTGTGCAAAGTATATCGAAGGCTTGCATTGTGCCCTTAGATTATTCAAATTTTAGTGCGATGCAAGTCAAGTGCAATGACAGGATACTCCATTGGATTATAGCCAAAATCATTTTGTGCAAGCAAGGGAACTTTGGTAGAATTGATGATTTTAACCTTAGATTGATGTGGCTGATCAAGAATAGAACTTTAGTCAATTGGCCTCCGTTTTTCTATAATAGGATGGTGTCTTGCAAGCTGGATAATTCTAAAAGATTGCCTTATCCCTCCTTCTTGGGATGTGTTCTTAGTGCAAGTGGTGTTGAGACTGCTGACACCCTCTTACCCAAACCTAACCCTAGGAGTGGTCTTGACATTAGTGTTGTCAACAAGATGCACTATTATCAAGATGGTAGAGACAATTGGTATTACGATAATGGTGAATTCTGGTTCTATGATGATATTGTCGTATCATAGCATGGTTCATAATCATTCATTATGTTAGAGTTTAGTGTGTAACAAACAACATTATCTTGGTTTGTTTTACGGATTAATCTCGAGTGGAGTAACCCCGGAATATAATCCCATGACATATCCGGTGAAATTCCTATCTGAGGCTAACACGACACTTTCATATTAATTACATAGTCTTGTTCGTATATGAAGGGTTTAACCTAAACTTGCTTGAACGATTACCACGGGTCCGTAACCTACCCGAATAGTGGTAAAGTACATACATGCTTGTTCTAGTTCATAATCATAATACACCTTGAAGTGTGCTAGCATACATGATCTCGACTGCCTAAGCCTAGGTTCTATGGTTTCCATACTTAGGGTTATTCGCTACCAGGACATAGTTCATGCTTTGCTCTCATATGCCATTTCCTTAATGAACTTGTCAATGTTTGCCTATACATTTCATTTAAAAATCTTTGAATGCAAGGTACAATAAGCACTTGATGTTTGAGGGGTTTTAACATTTGAAAAGACTGCAAAAAGATGCCTCATATGACACCACAGGACCTCTGAAACAAGCCAAGAACTTCCAAGAGGCTATCAAACTCGCCAATGGCGAGTTGCCTCTGGAGGTTTTTGGCTATTAGCGAAATATTTCGCCAATAGCGAGTTTCTTCAGGACCTGCATTTCAAAATTCATATTTTTGATCTAAAACCCTCAAAATCAAGTTCTTGGCATCCACAATGCACCCATAATACATAAAAAAAAAACAATATAATTTCATTGCATGGCAACCATTAACACAATTTCATCAAGAATCAATAGCAAGAGTACAACATCATAAGTTCATAAACTCACTCAATCACATACATATAAACCCAAGGGTGAAGGATCTATCTAGAGAACTCACCTCTAATCTGAAGTTACACCAAAATCTTCTACTCCCTAACCATAACCCTAGCATGCAAAGCTTCTTGTTCAAGAATTCAATGTTTGAAAGGTTAAGCTAGATCCATCCTCAAGCAATCTTGATGAATAAGCCACCCCAAAGCCTTGATCATCCAAGAGTGATGAATTTAGAGAGGATTGAGCCACAAGAAAAGGATGGAATTTGAAACCCTAGAGAGAAGGAGGAAAGAATTTTGATCATGGAAGTTTAGAGAGAGAAATGCTTATGAGAAATGAACACCTTGTGATCAAACATGCTTATATACTCTCTTGGTGCAATTACTAAAATACCTTTCGTCTTAATCGTGCTTATCCTGACACTGATAATTAAACCCGTGCTTAACTGACATTACCTGATAAAAAATTCTCCGTCGTACTTGAATTCCATGAATATTTGTCCTCTGATACGTTCGACTGGTAATATTCCAATAACTGACGAGTGGGATATTACAGTCATCTACATTTTTTTCTTTTTCCGACAAATGTGGTCTACAAACTGAGTGATAAATCTCATAAAGTCATAAAACATAAATAACGACAGACAGACATCCTAATAAGAGCCTGACACTAAGACTCCAAAGCAAAGAAACGAGCTAGCTCCAAAGCTAGCATCCAGCATACTCACAACAAAGCAAAGCAACTAATCATGCACGCCGTCTACACATTCATACAAATAGGTAGGTGGTCAACCAAACGACCACTGGGGGTTATATAACATTCCACAATTAAATTAAGTATAATCACATAAGCATTCAAGGATTTCATGCATAACACATATACATACTTAACATTCCTAGAATACCAATATCATATGAATATTATCTCCAATCCAATATAATTCATGTTCCCATATTTCTATCATAGCATAGCAAGCATATTCATTCTCTAATCATCATCTAAAACTCATCACTTAACAACATCAATCAATACAAGAATTTCTCACCTCATTATTCATTTAACTTAAATCAACTCAACAAATAAAATTCATTATTTCAAAAGAATAAGCAAGAAAATCATCATCAATTAAAATCATGTGTACAAGCATCACCAATAATAACAACATCATCATGTACATCTCTACACAAATTCACATATTTCACCAATTACATAAATCATCAAGTTTCACCAATACACATAATCACCAAGCACATAGTTAAGTGATTCACATAATTCACCAATGCACAGATTCACCAAGCACATAGTCAAATGATTCACATAATTCACCAATGCACATATTCACATAGACTCGAATGTATGCAATGCGTCTCGACACGGCTCTATATGCATGTGGTACCAATCACTTTCACTTGATACAACTGTATCATAATCACCGTCGTTGAATACAAGGTATTCTGGTCACCGTCGTTAGATACAAAGTATTCTAGTCACCGTCGTTAGATACAAAGTATCCTAGTCACCGTCGTTGGATATAAATGTCCTACTTATGAATGCATGAACATATGACTCAATAATGCATACGTTCAACCAACAAATCACCAACATAAACACCGTCATTTTTCATACATGAGGTCACCATTAAATCACCGTCATTTTTCATGTAATAATTCATCTTCATTAATAAATCATCATCATTAAAATCATCATCAACAACTATCACCTTAAGGAAACGACATTGTTTCAAAATCGCATTTGCATAATAAACATCTAATCATATAACTTCAATATTATTCACAAAACATATTTCAATGTGCTTACATATCATTAAAAACATCCCTACATACCCCCTCACATCTTAGTTAATCAATCAAGGCATTTCGGTTTCACAAAGTTCGTTTACTTTCGCAAAAACTCAAAGTCCGTCTCATTTTTAACTTGTTTAAAAACCAAATTTAATCCTCATGAACACCTATGGTTAAGAACCCCTATAAGTCTAATTAAACCCTATATAATAAGGTTTAGCTGTTTGGGAATCATTGGCATACTTAAAAGTACATAAAAACACACAAAAACAAGGTTTTCGGGCACTGTAGAACTGGCACGATCGTGCTTAAAAGTGGAACGGTCGTGCCACCCTAACCAGAGAGGCACGCACGACCTGTCTCAAGGGGGCGCACAGTCGTGCCTCCTGTGCAAACAAGCGGAAACGCGTTTTTGCGTTTTCGCGTGTAAAAATCTGTTTTCAATTTCGTTTTCGCCAATACGTCCCAAACACTTAGACCATTCAAAGTACACTTGAAAACATGACATTTCAATTCAAAACAACTTAATCAAACTCACCCCAAAATGACTTATTTGTAAAAGTGGTTAAAAACAACTTTTACTCAAAAACCCGATTTTTCTCCCAAACGATTTCTCATCAAAACAAAGTGATTAAAAACAGAAATTCCATCATGTTAATTCATTCTAACAACTTCACCAATTCATTCAAGTTCATTGAAATCAAACTTATTCATTTTCAACCCATTTTCACAAAAACTCATCAAACCATAACAACTTAATCACAACAACACATTTTGCAATACCCAAAGCATGAATTAGTATCAACAACATAACCCAACAACAATCTACGCATAAATTCATGAGTTCATCAACAATCAACAACAACATCACTTTTCATCATTTTAAGCTAAAAGTTCAACATAATCATTTTAGCACATAATCACCATGAAGTTTAAGCACAATTAACAAGTTTATGACCAACTCACTAGTAACTTAGTAAAAATAACTATTCTCATCAAAATACTTAAATAATCTCAATTCTACAGTTACTAAAATATCCTTGTTTAATAAAATGACTAAAATACCCCTTAATCTAAAAAATGGCTGAAATACCCTTCTAGGTCAAAAATCCACTAATCCCAAATTAAATACACACAAGGACAATAATCACATATAAACACACATATAATAAACAATTAAAACAATTCTAGTTAAAAACGGGCTGTTACAACTACTACAAATACATCTAAAACAAAATTGGTGAGATAGTCTGAGACGCGCTGATTTATTAGACCCTAAATAAACTATGACACGCTAAATTTATTAGAAAATTGAGTATTTTATTTTGAAGAAAAAAAAATTTAGAAAATAAGACCTAACCTAAACCTAGCTCTATCAGCAAGAAAAGTAAACACTTGAAACAACCCCACTAGACTGGTACAACTATCTTTCAACCTAACCACCTACAAACTCTATACTACACTCTGGACACGATAGGATAATAATGAACAAATAAATGATCGATTGATTGAACTTGGTAACTACAAAAGCAACATGTTGTACCGGTTTGGTCGACCAAAACACTGCATCAAGAGATTAACACGAGTTTGAACTTTATTCATAAACAATTGCCACAAGAAAACTTGAACCTTAAACGAAGCTAAACTCTTCCAAACCTTGACCAAGGATCGAATCTCATCTCCCGACCACTCCCCTACACATGCTTCCTCTGAAGCACCGGTACTCCAATTTGCAAAACGTACTCGTACCGGGTACTTTGCAGGTACTGGTACTCGTACGGTACGCACCCATGACACACCAATTTTATTTTTTTTGTTTTTTTAATCTTGGTACGGTTACGGTACGGCGGTGGTACTCTCAGGGTACTCATAACCGTTTTTTCTTGAAAAAATGAGGATTTTCATTAGAATTAATTGCAATTATAGTTTTTTGGAACTGCTGCTACTTACTTAATGTCCACCTTTTCTTGTCTGCCAATAGTTGCAGAAGTAGAAAAGCCTAGCACTCAGGCCTTGTTAAACCATTTATTTTACTGTGCAATGTATCTTCTTATCTTCCTTTTTCGTATCGTATAAAATCCAATCCTTGTTAAGCTTTTGTTCTCACTTCTCACTTGATTATACTATATTTGCAATATAATTTCCTCATACTATGTTATTTTAAATTAAAAAAACAAAATTATCCTAACGTACCCGTATCTTTGTTTTTTGAGAAATGTTGTATCATGTATCCACACCCGTGCAACGTAGCATGCTTCTTTCTAGAGAGGAATCTGAAAAAGTCTCAAAAAACAAATCATAAGAAGAAGGATCTGCCCATGCCGAGCTCAGCCAACAAGATGTTTACCTTTTGTGTAAATTTTGTGTAATATATGATATTGATTTGTTTATCTAATAATAGCATGATGAAATGATTCTTCAAAAAAGTTTAATCAAACAAAAAAAATATATAACTGATGTGAACATATTCTCTATGCATTTTTATAGTGTAACTTGATCGCGTCACTAAAGCTTATTTTCGTGCATGGCAAGTGATGGAATGAAATGTCAGAATGTTTAGAGTTTGACTAGGTCATTCATTTTTATTTTTATTTTTTTTTGGAAAATAACCAAACATTTTCATTGACTATGAAAGGTAAATGACACGTGGAGTGACCCCACATAACCTGCTCTATTTTTTTCTTTTTATGGAATTGTCGTAGTTTGGCACACCGTTTGATCAATATTCAGTATTCTCCGCGGTTCCGCACACAATGTTTGAGTCCAAATTATTTGGAAGATACCTACCTCGTTCATTATTTCGTTTATTCTTCTTGAAATAATTGAAATGGATAACATAATATTCCTCTATTTGGGTGCACTATTTAGAGATATACCATTTCAAACACCCTTATACCCGCGGAATAAGCCCTGAACCACCATACATATAGGACCCACCCTAATCTAATTTAATTACTAGTTAACAAATTTATGTATGTTCATTTTATGCAACTAGAATCTCTACTCAAACAGGTCCATTCTATTTGTTCATTTTCCTGTATTCTTTACATTAGCCACAAACATAATATATGATTGTGTATTAATTTTGGTTTTCTTTTTCGGCTTTTACATTTGAATTCAAATTTATATGTTCTTTGACTTATATTTGTAGTTCCTAATCCGACAATATTATGTAACGGGGAAAGATATATATATATATATTAATTTGTGTATATTTAGAGATATTAATTTGTTGTTAGTAGTATATATATATAGGACCATGAGAAATATTATATATTTTTTTTTATAAGTTTTGGACGGAATCCACTCGTCACAAGGGGCTCATGTTTGACTTTATATTAAAAAAACGGGGCTCGTGTTTTACTACAAATTCCAAAAAGTCAAACACTTAAGCGAGGCTTAATTTGTCACCAATTTACGTTTTTTTTGCAAGTATGATTACTACCCAAGTATGCCTCTTCGAGCTACAGTGTCTAATATATAAAAATTAAATTGTCACAAATCGCAGGACCTATATATTAGAGGAAAATTGCTATTCTCCCGAGAGAAGTTTCGTTCACTCTCAACTAAACTATTCAAAATACATATGCCTGAGTTAACTTATGCATGTGTATACACCAGCGTGATTTAAGTCAAATTTGCTACTTGACTTAAGTCAGCGTGAGTTAACTCACCCTGGGTTCTGTTATAAAAACAGAACAACTTCATAAGAATTTCCAAAACTCCATTTGCGGTTTTGATCAAGAAAGTTGCGATTTTCTCCAAGCTTAAGTCATTCAACACCAATTACAATCACAAATTCAAGTAAGTGCTTATTATCCTATTGCATTGGCTTTTCTTTTATTGAAATGTTAGATTTTTTTGGATAAATTGTCACATATTTAGGTTTCTTTGATTTTATGATGTTAGATGTTTATGATTTGATTGAATTGTTAGATGTTGATTAAAGTAGAATTGATTGAATTGTGGTAGGAATTGTTAGGAATTGTTTGAAATTGTTAGAATTTGTTGTAGAATTTTTAGGATTAGAGTGTGTTTTGATTCGATGTTTGCATTGTGTAGATATGTCTCAGAAACAGAACGATGATGCTCAATTAAAAAAGAGGGTGAGAAGAAGAAAGCAAAAACCACTGTGACATGGCACGGTATCGAATGTGAAGGAACCAGACAAAAAAGTAAGGTGAATGTGCCCATGAACAATTTCAACAAGATGAGACGAAGCGGAAGAACCTGTTATTTTGGTCTGCAGTCAAAAGCAGGTGCCCCCAGGAACTGTCGAGGACAACACAATTGACTTAAGCGACGAGAGAGATGATTAAATGTAATGGCTTGTAATGTCTTTATTTGTTGGATGTTTTTTTTTATGTTTTTGATATGTTGTGCATTTTGGTATATTTTGGTATTGAATAAATTTGAATAAAGTTGTGTTTTGAATAAATTTGAATAAAGTTGCGTATTGGATAAATTCGAATAAAGTTGTGTATCGAATAAATTCGAATAAAGTTGCACAAGTACACGAAATCAATTCAAAAATTACACAATTTTATTTAGTTTTAATTTCATCTAAGTTACATTATATTCTCCCTAAATATGCGGTAACAGTTGAGTTTAAATTTTATTGTTGAATGCGGAAAAAGTTGGGATTGAAGTGTCTTATACTTAGTGTAAAGATTTGCAGCGCCCTTTGAAAACTCAAAAGAATGGATATAACACATGTTGCATTCTACCTAATGAGTTGTACAAATTCTTCCATCAAATTCCTTCATATAAGATGAGTAGGGACGTAAAAGAATGCATTCCAATATATTCTTTTGAACTTAATCCTACTGCCCTGCCAACTGACAAGTTTCAATTGATAGAGGGGCATGATCAAGGACAAAACAACATCTTAGAGGTGCATTCCCTTATGTCTCACCCATCCAAGAATTTGTACAACCATTAGGTAGAGTACAACATATGTTTTATCCATTCTTTTGACTTTTCAGAGAGGCTTGCAATTCTTTACATTCAGTATAAGACACTTCAATACCAACATCTTCCGCAAACTAACAAGAATTAAACTTAAATTCCAACAAAATAAAGACACTAGATAATAATGATACCCCCTACACATAATCTTGTGGCATAATCAAACTCTTCAGAATATCTTCAGGCGATCTCAGCAACGTAGCTTTAATCTCAATCCTCGGG
>Ga0315914_1007550_pt1 | contig 14998 bp, 13 predicted proteins | sample MpolenodulesMG_FD_203920 | JGI IMG/M metagenome (GOLD analysis project Ga0315914, IMG submission 203920) | Medicago polymorpha root nodule microbial communities from Los Angeles, California, United States - elongated nodules | ecosystem: Host-associated > Plants > Roots > Nodule | place: USA... | reverse complement strand
TACAATACAATAATTATGTTAATGGATCTCTTTCTTACACTCATTTAACGTCTCAACACTTTAGCCATTGGGTAACATTTTATAAGATAGATAGTTTATTTAATATGTGTTGATTTATAAATAATTTATGCGAATACTAAATAATACGTCAGACCCGTGCGATGCACGGGCCAAAAGTCTAGTTATATCATAAGATGAACCCAATAATACCTATCCAGTTTGAGTGAGCATGCATCCATCATCAAATAATTAATTGCTATGTCATATTAATTTTTATATTAATCTATTTTAAAATAAATAAATATGTTAAACAAATTTTGGGTTGAGGATAGCGGTATCTAATCAAACTCTAAGATATCTAAAAATTTACTTTATTACAATATTTGTGTTTTAAGCGCCACATTTTTTATATGACGAGTGTTATTTGAACAACCAATTTGATGATAACTTATTTGACAACCATAATTTACAAAGAAAAAGTAATATTGGCACGGAAACCATAACAATAGAGAGATAAAATGAAAAATAATGTGAATATGAGAGAGAAAATTGTCACAAAAGTTGGCACCAAATGGATGTTCAAATTTTATTTCTTTTTTTATATATTTTTTGCAATAGGATTTTGCATGTATACTTTCAAAATTTTGTCATTTGTAAAAGAGGCTTTGACAAGATAAAGATTATGCAAGTGATATTTACAGATAACTCTTAGCCTCAATTTGTAAGTAATGTAAGACTCTTTTATATTCTCTAACAATATATTTGTTTAAGTCATGTGATCAGACAACTTAAGCAAATCATGAAGGTTTTGAACACTGAGTGAAGAAAACAATGGAGAAAATTTAAAATGACAAATTTTCCCAACATAAGATAGAGTTTTTTATTTTATTTTTTTATTTTTTATAGATATATGCTATCGATAAATTGTTTAAGTAAGAGTGAATTTGTTAGCCTAAGTCAGACAATTAAGTTAATGGTTTAGTTTTTATTTTTTTTTAGGTTCATGGGTGCACTGTGGTTACCACTTGACAACATCAATTGTGGCCCCACCTCTCCTAAGTCTTCCATATGCTTTCACATTACTTGGATGGACAGCTGGAATATTTTGCCTAGTCATTGGAGCTATCGTCACTTTCTATTCCTACAATTTATTATCTAGGGTTCTTGAACACCAAGCTCAATTGGGTAATCGTCAACTACGATTTAGAGACATGGCTCGAGACATTTTAGGTATCTTACAATAACACATCATTTCTTATCTATCTTTATGTATACCACGTAATATTTTATGGGAAACTTTTTTTGTTGTTGATATATATATATATGATTTTTAATAAATTATTCACTAACAAACAAATAGTACCTTTTTAATTAGTGTTAGCCATGCTTTGTTTCTAACATATAATTATAAATTGATATGAGTTCTACCGACTATTTACAGAAAATTAGGGAATTCAACATTAGATTTTTTTTTTTTTTAAATTTCTAAAAGGTTAGCGGCTAAACTCACACACGCTAATAATTGAAAAGTAGAGAATTGTAGATTCGAACTTGTGTCCTGACATATCAAATATTCTTCCAGTTTTCTATCATCAGAATTGTAATTAAGGACAAAATTTCCATAAGTTATTGCTCCAAAGTATAGCTAATTGTGAAACTAACATTGGCAGGTCCTAGATGGGGTCGCTATTTTGTTGGACCAATTCAATTTGCAGTATGCTATGGGGCTGTAGTGGCTTGTACTCTTTTGGGTGGTCAATGCATGAAGGTAATTTTGAACCCTTGTGATACACATACTCATAGAGACACACATTTTTTACCCGCCCCAACCATGTTTATACCATTTTAATTTTAGGCTTTTATATGTGTTTAGTCCTTGTAAATATGGATCATTTAAGAAATGGTCTCTGTATTCCTTAATCCAGGCATTTTGCCCTTTCAAAATTTAATCATTTAAAATTTGGTCCCTCCCCCCACTTAATCACCGCCACGTCACTAGATTAGCTGACGTGGCACATTGACTCAACAAAGTTTGGTGTGAAGTTACAAAAATACCCCTAAGTAATTTTTGCTGACCTCTGATGGACGGAGGGGTATTTTTGTCACTTCACGCCAAATCTAGTGAGGTGGCAGTGATTAAGTGGGGAAGGGACCAAATTTTAAATGATTAAATTTTGGAAGGACAAAATGTCAGGATTAAAGAATATAGGAACCATTTTTTAAATGACTCATATTTACAAGGACTAAACACGTATAAAAACCTTAATTTTATTATACTACATGCTTATATATATTTTTCCAATGGAATTAATAACCTGCAGGCAATTTATGTGTTGTCAAACCCAAATGGGTCTATGAAGCTTTACGAGTTTGTCATCATATTTGGTTGCTTCATGTTGATTTTGGCTCAAATCCCATCTTTTCACTCATTGAGACACATTAATCTTGTGTCTTTGGTTCTTTGCTTACTCTATAGTGCTTGTGCTGCTGCTGGTTCTATATATATTGGTATTTGCAAAAATAAATTACACACTCTTTTTGTTACTCACTAATTTGCATCTTTTTGCTATATAGAATGAATTTTTTGATCTAAACTTCATCAATAATATTATTATAGGAAATTCATCAAAAGGACCAGAAAAGAATTATTCTTTAAAAGGTGATACCGAAAATCGCTTATTTGGAATCTTCAACGCTATCAGCATTATTGCCACAACCTACGGAAATGGAATCATTCCTGAAATTCAGGTATGGATGAGTTTAAGTTCGAATACATACGCATTGGATGAACCAATATAATCGAGTATTATTTACGTTCGAATACTAACTAGAACATGTATTGGTTGAACTTTATTTATCTTGAACTCTAAACTATGTGCATGGAGAGAATCATTTCCCATTGTTATTACTTTACAAATCCTTTCCCATTATTTTGTGCTAGTTCTTACATGTTTTTTTACAGGCCACATTAGCACCACCAGTTAAAGGGAAGATGTTCAAGGGACTAAGTGTTTGTTACACCGTGGTTACCGTCACTTTCTTTAGCGTAGCCATATCTGGTTATTGGGCATTTGGCAACGAATCTGAAGGCCTTATCTTAAGCAACTTTGTGGACAATGGGAAGCCATTAGTGCCCAAGTGGTTTATTTATATGACCAACGTTTTCACCATAGTACAATTATCAGCAGTTGGTGTGGTAAGTAAAAAAAATTCCGATGTAGTGTTAGTTTTTTTCTCCTTCATTCGGTTTGAACCTACGACCATCAATTTCTTATCCATTAGTTCAAATTATTTGAGCTACTCAAAACCGTACCAGTGGTAAGTAACTAAAACATTAAGACTCCCATTAGAGATAGAAATGAATCGAGTTGAACTAGTCTATATTCGACTTGATGAGAATTGTTTCCGTTCGAATTTTATTGTAGTTCGATACGATTAACTTGAGTTTGGCTCATTTAAAGGTCACGAACACCTGGATTCAACTTGTTGTTTGCTCTCATTTATCCGTTGAGATATGATTTCCATACTAACAATTGGATATTTAATACAGGTGTACTTGCAACCTACAAATGAAGTGTTAGAGCAAACATTTGGGGACCCAAAAAGCCCTGAGTTCTCGAATCGCAATGCAATCCCCAGACTGATTTCCCGGTCATTAGCCATTACTATTTCAACCCTTATAGCAGCCATGCTTCCATTTTTTGGGGACATAAATTCACTCATTGGAGCTTTTGGTTTTATGCCACTTGACTTTGTTTTACCTGTAATTTTCTTTAATTTGACATTTAAGCCATCTAAGAGAAGCCTCATTTTCTGGTTGAATGTTACTATTGCTGTGGTTTTCTCTACATTGGGAGCTATTGCAGCAATTGCAGCAGTTAGACAAATAATCCTTGATGCTAAAAATTATCAACTATTTGCTAATGTATGATCACATTATATGACATCCTAAGAAGTTTGTCCTATTCTATTCTATATATTTGTTTCATATATTTTTCACATTTTTTCCTAGATTAATATATGTTAATGATGTTGTTCCAATTTTTTAGTAGATTACTTGTGCAAAATTTTATTCTTTAACGACTTCAACTTCTAATTGTCTTGACTAAGCATGTGTTTGGTTTTGTTAGATTTAATTCAAGTTCAATTTAGATATGATTAGTGTTTTAATCAAGGCTTGTTTGATTAAACACAAGATAATAAAGTTGGTTAGAAGTTTGTTACACTTAGCTAGTTTTTAGCGAAGTTTGTAAGCGTATTTCACAACTAATGAATTTACAACATTACAAACAATAAACCTTCTTTTTCTCTCTTCTTATTTATCTCTAATTCCTCAAAATTAGAAACCCTAATTTCTTAAGAACCCTAACTTGCATTGCAAGAAAATGATTGTTGCGCTAAAAAATTGGTATCAGAGCCTCTAATTATGATCTAAGGGAGCAAGAAAACTTCAATCAAACAATTATCGAGGTGCAGAAACGTTGCAGGAGAAACCATGAATGGTAGAAGCAGTTTCAATACTCATCTTCCAAGTCTTGAAGGAAGAAATTGGGAAAGATAGAGTGTTGTGATGAAGAATCTGTTTGGGGCACAAGATTTATTGGAGATTGTGCAAAACGGTTACAATGATATAGGTGCTAATATAGCTGAAGTGCAGAGGAATGCGCACAAGAAGTTAAAGAAGAAGGATTGCAAGGCATTGTTCCTCATTCAACATAGTCTTGATGAAGGAAACTTTGAAAGAATTTCTAAATCCACAAGATCAAAGGAAGCTTGGAATATTCTGGAAAAATATCATGAAGGTGATGATAAGGTGGAGCAGATAAAGCTTCAGTCACTGAGAAGGAAGTTTGAATTGATGCAAATGGAGGATGAGCAGAAGATTGTTGATTACATCTCCAAACTAATCAATGTTGTAAATCAGATGAAAGCTTGTGGTGAAGTAGTTACAAATCAATAAATTGTTGAGAAAAATCATGAGAACATTATCTCCAAGATTTGATTTTATAGTGGTTACAATTTAGGAATCAAAGGATGTGAAAACTTTGAAGATTGACGAATTGCAAAGTTCCTTGGAGGCTTATAAACTGGTGGTTTATGAGAGAAGCAGTGAAAGATGAATTCAACAAGCCTTGCAAGTTCAAACTATTAAGAAAGATTATTCTGATAGAAATAACTTCAAGAAGGGGAAGAATAACACTAAGGGAGGAATCTGGTCTAAAGGCAAGAACAAATGCTCAGAAAAAGGCGAATCTTTAAAGGGAGCAAACTCTTATCAAAACAAGAAGAAATGTTTTGATAAGAAGAAGATTCAGTGCTTTAATTGTGACAAATTTTGTCATTTTTCTTCTGAATGTTGGTTAGGTAAAGAAAGCAAGCAAAGAATGATTAAGAGCAGGCTAAGATTGCTCAAGAAGATTCAGATTCTGACACAAGTTTAATTGATGGTGATAACAACCAGTAATGAGAGCTGCAATTCAGAAAGATGGTTCTTAGATACTAGTTGTTATAATCATATGACTAGAAATAAGGTTTGGTTAAGGGAAGTTGATCCTAGAAAGAACAAAAAGGTGAGGCTTGTTGATCATAAAACACTAGTTGCATAAGGAATGGGGAAGATTGTTATTGAAGGAAATAATGGAAAGATAACAATAATGGAAGATGTACTCTATGTTTCTGGCATGCAATGCAACTTGTTGAGTGTTGGTCAGTTAGTTCAGAAGGGTTATTCAGTCACTATCAAAGATAAACCCCTGAAGCTGTTTGATAAGAATCAAAGGTTAATGTTGAAAACTCCCCTTGCAAAGAATAAAACCTTTCAAACTGATATGAAAGCTGTTGAATTGAATTGCTAATCTACTACTGTGAAAGAGGAAGATAGCTGGTTATGGCACTATAGATTTGGTCATCTCAATTTTAGGAGTCTTAATCAATTAGTTGATAAAGAAATGATTATGGGAGTACCTAAATTGGAAATACCTAATAAAATCTGTGATACTTGCTTGATAGGAAGACAACCTAGAACTGCATTCAATTCTAGTATTTCACATAGACCAAAATATGTCTTGAATGTAGTATACTCAGATGTGTGTGGCCCTTTGGAGCTTCCTTCATTAAGGGGAAACAAATACTTCATCAGTTTTGTAGATGAGTTTAACAGAAAAACCTAGTTATACTTAATCAAAACAAAGAGTGATGCTTTTGATATATTTCAGAAATTTAAGTCTTAGTAGAAAAACAAAGTGGAAAATCTATTAAGATTTTGAGGACTGATGGATATGGTGAGTATACTTCAAAGGTGTTTCAGAAATTTTGTGAAGAAAATGGCATATTACATGAAGTAACTGCTCCATATACTCCACAACACAATGACTTAGCTGAAAGAAGAAATAGAAGCTTGCTAGATATGACCATAAGTATGTTGAAATTGAAGAATATGCCAAACACATTATTGGGAGAAGCTGTGATAGAGGAACTTAATGCAATCAACATAAATAACACTTGGGAGCTCACCAAGTTACCAGCAAACAAGAAAGCTACTGATGTGAAATGGGTATTCAAATTAAAACTGAAGCTAAATGGTGAAATTACAAAGCATAAGGCAAGGTTAGTAGCAAGATGCTTTATGCAGAAAGCTAGACTTGATTACTTTGAAGTATATGCACGTGTTTCAAGACTAGAGACAATGAGACTAATAGTTTCTATTGCTTGTGGAAGAAAATGGCCAATATACCATTTAGATGTAAAGCCAGCTTTCTTAAAGTGGTCCATTAGATAAAAATGTGTATGTTACACAACCTCCAGGTTTCAAAATCAAAGATAAGGAATATATGGTGTTCAGATTACACAAGACTCTTTATGGCTTGAAGCAAGCTCCAAGAGCATGGAATAAAAGAATTGACAGTTTTCTTGTGCAACAAGAATTTGTAAAATGCAAGTCTGAATATGGTGTGTATGTGAAGAAAGGAAAGCAGGTAATCAGGTACTCATCTGCTTGTATGTTGATGATTTAATAGCAACTAGTAGCAACTTGAATGAGATAGAAGCGTTTAAAGGTCAAATGATGAAAGAGTTTGAAATGACTGACTTATGCAAGATGACTTACTTTATTGGCATAGAATTTACTAAAACTTCTGAAGGTCTAGTTATGCATCAGATGAAGTATGTATCTGATATGCTTAAGAGGTTCAATATGTTAAGTTATGATCCTGCATCATCACCAGTTGAAGTCAATATGAAACTGGTGAACAATGAAGATGAAGAATTAGTTGATCCTACATTGTTTAAGCAAATTGTAGGTTCACTGAGATATTTGTGCAATAGCAGACCAAATATTGCTTATTCAGTTGGCATAGTCAGTAGATTTATGAGTAAACTAATATCTTCTCACTTAATAGCAGATAAAAGGGTAACGAGGTTCATTAAGGGAACAATGGAGTATGGCATATTGTTTCCTAAATGTCTGAATGAAGCTTCTATGGAATTGATAGCATACTCAGATGAAGATTGGTGTGGAGATAGGCAAGATAGAAAGAGTACTTCAGGTTACTTATTCAAGTTTCTAAATGCTCCAATATCATGGTGTGCTAAGAACCAACTAGTAGTGGCTTTGTCAACATGTGAATCTGAGTACATTGTAGGGTGTTTAGCAGTTTGGCTTGAATCTATATTGAAGGAGATGAAAATTGAAGTTAACAGATCTATAGCTTTGTTTATAGACAACAAGTCAGCTATAAACTTAGCAAAAATCCAGTTTTGCATGGGAGGAGCAAGCACATTAAAGCAAAATTTCACTTTCTTAGAGAACAAGTAAATAAGGAAGCACTGAAAGTCATACATTGTTCAACAAAATTGCAGCTAGCTGATATGTTTACTAAAGTTGTAAAGATTGACAGGTTCAATAAACTTAGAAACTTGATTGGAATAGTGAAGAAGAGTGTTTCGGCTTGATACTACTGCTATACAATATACTTGATATAGTGAGTGCTTCAGCTTGTGCTTGACTATGCCAATCTTCCTTGGTCTAGCAAATTATTTTCTATTATTTTTATTTCAATTTATGTATATCTTTGGCCCAAATCCATTTTTGTGACCCTATATTTGCTAAGCTTCCCACATTATTCTCTCCCAATTTCTATCCGTTGAAAATTGAAGTTGATCCTAAAAAAAATACACCTAATTTGCTTGGTTCTAGATATTTTATTTCCTTTCTTTTTAATAACTTCAAAAAATTTGTGGAAAACTTAAGAGATTGGAACCATCAATATCCCTCTCATCTCCACCTTTTCCTTCCAAATCATAGTACTCACTTTCTCACCTCTGAACATCTCTCCACTTCTCTCATACATGCAAGATGAGCTTAATAAAACTAGGAGTGATTTTGATTAATTTTTTTCTTCAGTTTTTAGATCTATTTCGTTTTTGTCCTTCCATTTTTAAGTAGATTATCAATTTTGTTAACACCTCCATTTTTGTAACAACAATATAGTTTCAGTATTTTAGTGTTTTTCCTTCCTCTTACTATTTTTTTCTGCGTTTTCACCACATTTATTGTTTTGACTGTACAGGGACGTTATTTTAGCCAAATGTTAGATCTCATTATCTGAGTAGTGTTTGATTTTCACTCCAAATGTTAAGGGGTGTTTGATCGCGGTGTGTTTTATTTCTCACTTTTACCCTCATGCTGGATACCAAAAAGACACACAAACTCCTATGCTTTAATTTGTTCTAAATTTGTGGTTGTCGCATAAGTTGTTATGTAAATGGTTGTTCAAATAACTCAAATCTTATCTTTATGTTCAAGATCTAGCATATATTTTTCGTGTGAACTGATTATCATTCGTAAAATGTATACATCTGCAGAGACTAATTCTTTGTTGAAATTTTTTTCAATATATTTCAATGATCTAAATAATGTACAAGTGGTAATCATAATATGTATATACACACTTATTTCTTTCACAAAAAAAAAAAACACTATTTCGAAATGAGGAGTGTTATTTGAACAACCATTTTTGTTAACAACTTGTTGGACAACCTAAATATACAAAGAAATATGAGTATTGACACAAAAACCAAAGCAATAAAGAGAGAAAGTAAAATCACAATGTGAGTATGAGAGAGAAAGTTGTTACAAAATGGTTGTTCAAATATCATTTCTCTTTCGAAATATAATGGGTCAAACTAATAGACTAATGTGGCAAATATAAATTGTTATTAAAATTACAATATTTACAACACTCCTACTCAAGCTAGTGAATGGATATTTATCATTCCTAGCTTGCTAGTAAGTTGGTTGAATTGTTTGGTTTGTTGAACGGTCAAACCAGTTCAACCGTGAACCGGAGCTAATACTGGTCTGGACAGGTTTAGAGAACCGGTAGTCATCAGAACTGGTAAAAAAACCGATACAAATGAAAGGAACTGTTTAAAACCGATAAGACCTCTGAACTTGATCCAGTTGTAGTGAACCGTTCGGTTCAAAAAATAAATGAAAAATTCAATTTTTTTTCCGTTCTTCCCATTTTTTTTTTCTTTTGTCATAGACCTCTGTTTTCTATCAATCCATGTGGCCAGCAAGAGAATGAAATTTAGGATAACAAAAAGAAAGAACATTGTTTTTTGAAACTATAATCTCTTCTTCAATATATTTTTTGAAGTTATGTAATGTAAGGAGAAGAAGCTTCACATTAGGGTTTTAATATCTTATAAGTTGGCTTGGGTCCAAAGGTAATGGCAAAATACTAGTATAAAATAAGATAATTTTTACCTCGCCAATTTTTTAATTAGGTACATTGTGCCTAAACTTTTTTTGTATACTTTAACACTATATTTATTTATTAATTATCCGGTTCAATCAGTTAAATCATAAACTGGAGGTCTCATCGGTTTGATATCCGGTCCAATTTTAAAAACATTGTTATAAACTAAGCACAAGGTAAACCAAACCATAATTCAGCACAAACAAAAACTTTCTCTCTCTAAACTAGCCTTCTCTCTCCCCTCTCTCTAATCTTGTCACCGTAAAGCACTTCCACCGCCTCCTTCCCCCAATCCAAACTTTGCTGTCACCATGTATATCCTTATGTTGGTGGTGCGCACATCTCAGCTGCACCACCCTTAATCTCACCGTCACCATTTTCTCGATCTAAGCCATTGTTGCAGCTCCTTTCCGCCAGCTTGTCCTTCCGTGGTGGTTTCCGGCGACGAGGTCGAGTTTGGTTGTGTATATGGGTTGGTTCGTGATTTGGTCCAGATTACGATGACGAGAGTTTTGAATGAAACCCGTTTAGGGTTGTTTCTTTTAAGCCGATGTCACCCTCTGTTTGGAGGTGGTGGCTTTGTTGTTTTGTTGTGATGTTGTGTTTTGGTTTATTGATGAGATTGTTCTGCTCTGTTTGTTCAATGTTCATGTCTGCGGTTTCCGCTACTGTTCCTTTTTTCCTGTTGCTTCGATCTGATCCAAATCTTAGTGAAGGAGGTGAAGAGGCCAACCTCGCTGTTATGGTGGATTAGTAGTAGGAGGAGGTGATAAGTGTCAGAAAACAGTTAAATAGAATACACAATTTAGGCACTTTGATTACTTGGTTTGCAAGTTATCCAGTGAAAAGCTCACAAATATTGAAGAATCATCCATTTATGCTTTTTAAATCTAATAACAACTTTTGTGCAGGAAAATGCATGCATGGACACTTAAGAAGCAAGGAAACTTGAAGAAATGCAAAGGCACAATTCGCCATGGCGTGTGGAAGGCGAGAAATCTCGCCATGGCAAGTAAAAGGCGAGTGGATGGCGAGCAATTCCAGAGAGCAGAAGACCAGAGTTCGCCATGGCGAACAAATCTACTCGCGAGGCGAGCTTAGGCGGCCAAAACTCCTCAGAGTTGACGTGACACAAACCCACTGGTGAAGAAACCTCAACTCGCCAAGGAGAATGAGTTTATTCGCGAGGCGAGTTGAGTCAGAATAGAAATTCTATAAAAGCCAGTTGGTCATTTCTTTTGAGGAGAGATATCATATCATAACAGAGATTATTACTAGGACACTTTAGGGAGAGAAAGAAAGGGAAAATCAGAGAGAACCTAAGGAGCAAGGAGCACAAGGATTGAAGGGATTTCCAAGATCATTGAGACATCATGGCTTGCTCATTTCATCTTTTCTTTTCTCCTTGTAAGGTTACCATGACAATGTGTAACTAAACTCTTTTTGTTAGGATTAAATGTAATCAACTCTATTAGTATGTATTCCTTTTGATTATGATGTTGTTTGGTCTTAGTTATCTCTTGATGTTGAGATTGTTCTTGTTTTTCATTTTAATCTTATGGATTTGAATTGTTATTGAAAAATAACTTTTGAATCTAGGTTAGAATAATCCTCTATCAAATCTTTTGTTCTAGACATGGAATTTATGTTTTGATAATTACTTTAATTATTGGAATCCAAAGCTTTTGTATCATTGAATAGTTTGGGAAATCAACTATACACTGATACAATCGACTATTGAATCGTTTAGTAGTTTGGGAAATCGATGACTGAACGACTCAATAGAACTCACAACATCATTTCGACACGAATGATGTTGCCGAGTAATATGTGATTATATCAATTGATAATTAGAATCCGTAACACTAATCCGAGGATACGTATGAGTAGGTTGATGAAGTTTAATCGCAGCATAGTTATTTCCCTGTTAACTCTCATATCTTTTACAATTTCGTAGTATTATAGTTCATGAAACAAAACAATCTTGAAACCCTAGCTCAGAACAATATCGATTGTGGAACGACTTTGAATATCGCACCAGTCCCTGTGGAGACGATAAACAAAAACACTTACTTTTGATACCACATCAGGAGGTCATTGGTTTGGTGGTGATGGGGGTGGTCGACTCAGCTGGCCGTTTTTGTTTGGTGGTGGTGGTGGTGACGTAGGGGCTATTTGCAGTGCTCAATTTTTGGAGGAGAACACGAGTTTGGGTGGATTTGTGGTGTGAGGTCTTGGTTTTGGTGGTGATGGGGCGGTGGATCCGGGATGTGTGATGGTGTATCTGTGGTGGCAGATCTGCTGTGTGATGGTGGATTTGCGTGGTGGTGGTGATGAAGTGGTGATAGAGAGCATGGAAAACGTTCCGTCTGTTTTTTTTCATTGTTGTTTTCATGGTAGTTTTTGGGGGTGTGGGATGGTCGTGGATAATCTAGGTACGGATTCATCGTCGGAACGCTATGCAGACGGAAGCTTATTAAGTGGGGATGGTGGTTGTTTTTAGGTAGGGCGTTGGAGGTTGTTTTGGTGTTTTTAATGGGTGTTGAAGGCTGCCTTTGTTGTATATGTTGTAGGCCGCCTCTATTTTTGGGTTCCTTTATGTCGTCGCTAACTCTTGTCAAGTTTGGGTGTTTTGGGAGCTTCGAGTGTGCGAGATTGTTGAGCTGAGTCTTTTCCTTACTGATATGATTTATGGTTGCACCACTTTTCATCTGGATGTTTTCCATACAAGTTTGTGTCATGAACTCTGGTGGGCCGGTTAATTTTGCTTCGAGATTGAGAGTTGGTGTCTAGTTGCAATCTTGTTTGGTGAGGGGTACCTTATTGATTTGAGTTTGAAGTCTGGTGGGTCGATCGCTTTTGATTCGAGATCGGGAGTCAGGTCTTTGATTCAAGTTTTGTTTTGGGCTATGGTGTGTTTTTCGTGGATCGGAGATTGAGAGATGATGGAAGCTGTATGAGCATTAGTCGAGGAACTTTTCGAGTGTGGCTTAGCTATGGTGATGAGAAGAGGTGGTCTGTTCTATTTGGGTGTTTGTTGAGGTGAGTAGTGGTGATGGGTCCTTATGAATATTGTTTTCAGTGGTGGTTTGCGACGGAGTCTTATTTTGGTGGTGAGGTTTATTTTGGTGGTTATTGTCCTCATGGATGTTGAAGTCAAGGTTTAAGTGTTGTGTGTATGAGTGTATTTTATGGTATTTATTTTGGGTGTTCCGCCTATATACGACGCCTCTAGTTTGTAGTCTCTGATTCTTCGATCTCTGTTCGTCTTGAGCAGGGATCTGGTTGTTTAATAAATTTTACAAGGTGTAATGTAATTAAGATACAAATAACTCAGAAATCAAAAGAAAGGAGCCGTAGTGAGAAAAAATTGCAAGATGATCATTGAAATTTGGTCAAATACCTCCCTGAGTCCTTTAAGTTCCACGTTTGTTTCAGATAGGTCCTTTAAGTTTCTAAACTTTCAGATAGGTCCTTTAAATTTAGAGTTTGTTTCGGATAGGTCCTTTCTGTCAACCTCCGTTAAGCCAAAGTTGTTATGTCCGTTAAGCCAAAGCTGATATGTCCGTTAAGTGGGTGAGGTGGTTATCTCTAACACTTGACATCAATTTTTTCCCCAACCAGATCAACTTTGGCTTAACGGAGGTTGATAGAAAGGACCTATCTGAAACCTTAGAAACTTAAAGGATCTACCCGAAACAAACTCGAAACTTAAAGGACCTATCTAAAACCTTAGAAACTTAAAGGATCTATCTGAAACAAACATGAAACTTACAGGACTCGGGGAAGTATTTGGTCTTGAAATTTCAAACAAACTTATTTTTGACTAAAACTCTATGTATTCATTGAAAATTCTGTTTTGTATAGTTTCCGTTTCCACCGTGCAAGATGATCATTTTCCTAGAGGGGTCCATGAAAATAACATTACCTATCCCATGGGTCAAATTAATCGAGATGTTATATTAAATAAATTTAAGCAAAGTGTTCCACGGCTCCACTATACAAATATAAATTATTATATAGTATAGTATAGTATTTATAATAACAGAGAAGGGATGGGTACCCAGCTTCCAAGCTCAACAGCAGAACATGAAAAATCAGAGAGACAAAATATTTCTTTACAAATAGATGAACACCAAAAAGATGTTGATGCAGGCGCTCTGTTTGTCCTCAAATCAAAAGGTATTACTCCAAATTTACCCTTCTCAAGTTCTCGGTTTTGTCTTGTATATAGAACATTATATTCCTGTGTTTCTTGTTCTTGTTCCATCTATCACCTTGTTAATTCGAAAGCAACATAAAAATAACCAATGGGACTAGGGTTTTAGGACACGACTATACTTCCACAATGTGATGTATCAATGTTTGCATCTCATCTAAAAGAGATGTCCATATTTAGGGATCAAATGCTAGATATTTGCGAAAGCAAGTTCGCCAGAGAAGGGAGTTGGCAATTAATTTTTATATTTAATTGATTGACCGTTATCTTAATTAAAAAAAAGGTCTTGTTAACAAGTGCTCTTGATAAAAATCATGTGCATGGAGAGAAGGGAGTTGGCAATTCTCTCATGTGCATGGAGAGAATTCTTTCCCATTGTTATTACTTTACAAATCCTTTTCCATTATTTTGTGCTAGTTCTTACCTGTTTTTTTACAGGCCACATTAGCACCACCAGTTAAAGGGAAGATGTTCAAGGGACTAAGTGTTTGTTACACCGTGGTTACCATCACTTTCTTTAGCGTAGCCATATCTGGTTATTGGGCATTTGGCAACGAATCTGAAGGCCTTATCTTAAGCAACTTTGTGGACAATGGGAAGCCATTAGTGCCCAAGTGGTTTATTTATATGACCAACGTTTTCACCATAGTACAATTATCAGCAGTTGGTGTGGTAAGTATTTTTTTCTCTGGCTAGTAATTTGTTGGAGTGTTAGTTTTTTCCGCTTCGTCTGAGTTTGAACCTAAAACCTTCAACTTCTTGACTATTAGTTGAAATTAGTTGAGATATGATTTCCATACTAACTATTGGATTTTAATACAGCTTTACTTGCAACCTACAAATGAAGTGTTAGAGCAAACATTTGGGGACCCAAAAAGCCCTGAGTTCTCAAATCGCAATGCAATCCCCAGACTGATTTCCCGGTCATTAGCCATTACTATTTCAACCCTTATAGCAGCCATGCTTCCATTTTTTGGGGACATAAATTCACTCATTGGAGCTTTTGGTTTTATGCCAC
>Ga0315914_1007549_pt1 | contig 15000 bp, 9 predicted proteins | sample MpolenodulesMG_FD_203920 | JGI IMG/M metagenome (GOLD analysis project Ga0315914, IMG submission 203920) | Medicago polymorpha root nodule microbial communities from Los Angeles, California, United States - elongated nodules | ecosystem: Host-associated > Plants > Roots > Nodule | place: USA... | reverse complement strand
TTTTTTTTTGTGTAATAGCAACAGCAAAAACAGAATCCTAAAGCTCGACATATAACTTTTGTCCAAAAATAAAATAAAGGATATGTTTTTTCTTTCTAAAACAACCTTGTAAGTTAATAATTTTTTGCTTTTTGTCTCTCCCGTCAAACTCAGTTACAAAAACGCCTTGCTGGATAACGACATGTGACGTGGCGGATGCTGATTTGACTAAACACGTTTATGTGAACTGACAGATGATTCCTGACTATATTACAGGGACCAAAACAAAAAATGTAAAGGTACAAGGGACAAAATAAAAAACACATCTACTAACAATATATGAAAGTTGAAGTATAGTAAAATTTCATAATTATCCTCTTTTAAACTCATAATCTCTTTAATTTTATGTGCATAATGGTCATTTTGCAAAATTTAATTTAATTGTTTTTTATTTTTTAAAATTAATAATGGATAATAGTTATCACATTGTGACAAATTTCCACGGATAACAAGAAATTAATTAATTTATGAAAAAATTATGGATAATGGTCATCACAATTCTAAGAAATTTTCACGGATAAATATAGAAACAATTTATTTATTTTGTAAAAAATGACTTAAAAACAAATACTATGGAATTATCCACGAATATAATAAATTTCTACGTATATTTATTTTTTGAGATGCAAAATTAATAAGTCTTTGAAATACTTTAAAATTATTATTTATTTTTTAATTAAAAACAAAAAGGTGTTGCCAGTTTTTTCTCTACAAGAAAATTTAATTAATCTGCACTTCTGCGGATAGCTGAATATGACAAATTTATTTGTTTTTTGGATGCAAAATTAATAAGTCTTTGGAATACTTTTAATTTTAAAGTATTATTTGTTTTTTAATCTACTAACAATATATAAAAAAATTATTTAAAAAAACAATATATAAAATTTAAAACTCAATAAAATTTCATAATTGTCATTTTTAAAGGCCAATATATTATCAAGATAATTACAGAGGACTATCTTTCTATTTGATTTTGAAGATATAAGCACATAAATTCTATGATAAGCGCGGTGTAAATATATAACGATATTTTGGAGAAACAATACAGTGATGTTGATTTGATAAAAAAATAAAGGCTTAATTGCAGTTTTAGCCCCCTAACTTTCCCAAAGTTGCGATTTTGGCCCGCTAAGAAAAAAAATTACAAAACAACCCTCTAAGTTTTGCAACTGTAGCAGTTTTGGCCCCCTAAGAAAAAAACTAAAAAAATCGCAACTTTGGAAAAATTAGGGGTCTAAAACTGCAATTAAGCCAAAAATAAAATAATAATGATGTTGATATTTTAAAAATAGTCACGAGTTTTCCAAATTTTATCATATCGACTATCACATATTGCTATATACAAAAAAATTCAGCATATATAAGCATATAATATTCTAAAAGAGCGCGGTGCAAATATTTAATGGTGTTTTAAATATAAAATAAAAAGTTATTTTATAGAAACACTTTATTGATGTTGATATTCTGAAAATAGCCGAGTTTTCAAAATTTTATCATATTGATTTTCTCATATATGTACATAAAAATTTAATTATGTATATATAAGCATATAAAATCTGCAGCTGGTGCGGTGCAAACATTGAACTATGTTTTGCATATATAAAATAAAAAGTAATTCAATAGAAACATAACAATAATGTTTATATTTTGACAATATTAATGAGTTTTCACATTTTTTTTCATATCAACTTTCTCGTACATTTACATAAAAATATGTTTCTCGAGATAAAACGCATAAAATCTGCAACGGGTGCGGTACAAACATTGAACTGTATTTCCCATATAAAATAAAAAGTTATTTAGTAGAAACACTACATTGAAGTTGATATTTTAAAAATAATCATGAGTTTCTAAAATTTTATCATATCGATTTTCTCATATATGTACATAAAAATATATTTATGCATATATAAGCACATAAAATCTGCAACTGGTGCGGTGCAAACATTAAATGGTGTTTTGCATATAAAATAAAAAGTTATTCAATAGAAACAATGTATTAATGTTTATGTTTTGACAATATTAATGAGTTTTCACAATTTTATCATATGAATTTTTCATATATTTACATAAAATTTGTTTCTGCAGATAAAACGCATAAAATGTACAACGGATGCGATGCAAACAATGAACAGTGTGTTGCATATAAAATAATTTTTTTAATAGAAACACTACATTGATGTTGATATTTTGAAAATAATCATGAGTTTTTAAAATTTTATCGTATCGATGTTCTCATATATCTACATAAAAATTTATTTATGCATATATAAATACATAAAATCTGCAACGAGTGCGGTGCAAATATCGAACGGTGGTTTGCATATAAAATAAAAAATCATTCAATAGAATCATTATATTAATGTTTATGTTTTTTTTACAATATTAATGAGTTTCCAAAATTTTATCATATCAACTTTCTCATATATTTACATAAAATTTGTTTTTGCAGATAAAACACATAAAATCTGCAATGGGTGCGATTCAAACATTGAACGGTGTTTTTCATATAAAATAAAAATTTATTTAATAGAAAAATTACAAGGACGAAAACCAAAAATGAAAAGTTACAGAGGGACGAAATTAAAAATCACGAAGTTACAAAATTTGAAATTAAAAACCCTTGTTGTTTCCATCTTCTTCCTCTCTCTCTTCCATATTCTTCTTCTTCTTCTGCACCCCTGAAATCATATACCCTGCTAACGATGTCTTCATCATCCATTAAGTCTTTTTCTGCAATTGAATTTCACAGCTTCTACATCATCATACAAAACCGAGAACAAGCTTCCTTTCTCCATGCATTGATGGATCAAAAACATGATTCTTTTGTGCAAACAGAATCCATAAAGCTTAACAATATTTATGTACTTTATTTTTGATAATATTCTCACTTCATTTCTGAAACTCGCTTCAAAAGATGGCACCTGTTTCATAGCTGTGAAGTTTCTTTAAGGCGACAACTTTGCCACATAGTAATTGAGTCTCATATACATTTCCATATGCTCCTGTCCCAATGGAATATCTAATGTCAAAGTGATGTGTTGCTTTACTAATGTCAACATATGCTATTTTTACATCATACTTCCATATGCAAAACAAATTCACATTCTTTGTTGTCGTTGTGTGTGTTTGCTTGTTAATGAAATTATGACAACGTTTGAAACACACGAGAAGTGAGAAGGTCGAGATTAGAATTGTAAGGATAAGAAGAACAATGGACACATCCTTCTAGTATTTTACGTTATTATTATTACTTTTCTTGTGAGATGACCAACGAAGGAATTGAGTTTATGAATTGGTACATCCATCCTTGTTCCCTATATTATCGTAACAAAATCAATACAAGTTGGAATGAGACCCATACAACAGAGAGAAGATGACAGAAATTTTTAACTTAGTGATTTTTGATTTCGTTTCATATGATAAAGAAGTTGTTACCCTCGTTTATTTAGGTTTTGTCACAAGCTGTTAATTTATTTGGGTTATGGAGAGTCTCTAATGCAACCCGGATCTCTCAAGAGTTGTTTATTTAGGTTATTTGTGACAAGTTGTTAATTTATTTAGGTTTATCCATACATGAAGTAGAATGACACTCGTGCATCAAAAGTGATGCTCAAATACTTGGAATGGGTCCTCTTGAGTGATGGATCCAGTCTGTACTTGAGTTAACAATTTCCGGAAGGTACAACCATCGCACTTGTTCATTTAATGCTACCACAAGGCCTGCTTGCTCCTAGGTCAAGCCTATGTATAGTTTGTTTGTACTCTACTTATATAAGTGGATATAAATAATGGATTATATTATATTAAATTAAATAATATAAAATCAGTGTTTCACTCTTCTATATTGAAATAGATAGGGCAAAAAAACTCATGTTATGTACTGTATATATTGCACTCCATTTAAGGAGCTTATCTGGTGCATATATAACAGCTAACTAACATGTTTGTGCATAGTACTCGAGACGTACATGCATGAGAACACAACACAAGTAGTAAACATATATAATGGCCTAAAATTATTTCAGAATAAGTTATACGGACCTTTGAGTAGATAATGAATGAATGATCCCATGCTAGACGTGAAATGTTGCACCGACTCCTGCGACAGGAAAACAAGGTGGAACTCGACGTTGACGTAGGAGATTAATGCTTTCTCACTCTAAACTTTAGGTTGCTTTTTTATTTTATTTTTATTTATATAAATTTTTTAGGGTTTTTATTTTTTATTTTGTTCAATTTGAAATGAAGAGACTAATACACATATCCATTAGTTGATCACCAATAATCAATCTTTTGTTTCAAAATGACGGCTACATTTAGGTATGTGCATTTGTTTCAGCTTTAAAAAATAGATTTTGAGTTAAAAGAATTTAGAGATTTTCTTTAGAGATTAAAAAAAATCTAAAGCTATTTTTGTTTGTGTACTAACAATTTTATTTTTATTTTTAAGATTTGAAACTCTTTCATTAAGTTCATTGTTTTTAGGAAGAAAAAAAAAAGATTTTGAAAATGTTACTCGGAATAGCTTTTCATTTTGAAACTAAAATTAATTTTTTTTTAACAATGTGATTTTTTTAAAAATCTGAAACAAACACTAGAAACATAGAAAAAAGTGATTTTTTGATTTAAATAATAAAAAAAAATTTCTACAGAAAAATCTCAATCAAGCAGGCCATTAAGCATATAAAATCATTATAAAAAAGTATCAAATTTAATTCTCAAAGTAGTTATAATCATTTTTTTTTCAATGTGAAAGAAACATCTCAAAAGATTTTGAATACATTCGACATAAGGTAGTATGAAGAAGAAAGAAGTACTCATAGATTATACAGAGAGTTATTTTGAGTTTTCTTCATCAAAACAACTCAAATCTTTTGAGAGGATTTCAAAAAAATTGGTTAGTGGGAAGAAAGCTCTTTTACTCTTGAGAGGATGAAATTTTTTTGTTTTGACAACTTGAATACACTCACAACTTAAATATTTACCAACAATTAATGGTAAATATTCTCCTAAAGAAAGCTAATGATAATGGTAAATTTTCTACATTTTATTTTGGAAAGGGATAATGAGATCTAATTCCCTCTTGCACGGGGTGACTATGAGACTCTTGCAAGTTGCAAACCAAGTTACTAGACATTAATATATGTAGAAATGGAACCATTTGGCATGAGCTATGGGAACATGAGCTGGAGATGTAGGGGGAAAGCGTGAGTAAGAAAGAAGGAACACGTGTACAGATTCCATGGCAGCGTATCTAACGCAGTCAACTCCTCTCTCCTCCTCGGATCGATCATTTTACACATTATTATTATTATTATTATTATTATTATTATTATTATTATTATTATATGTGAATGTTAAATAACTAACAATAACCATAGCCATTCCATCCCTCTTTCACTCTCTCCAACCGACCAGTTTGGTCTAATTGAATGGATGGAAACTAACTCCCTTCTCTATATCTGTATTCTGTTTGGCAGTATGGGTATGTATACTATATATGGCCCCTACTTACCTGCCGGATAAATATAATAAAAATGATAACGAGTAATTCATATAGATTGATAGTGTCAAAAAATTTAAAGTCCATTAATCATAATAATTAAAATCGTTATTAATTTATTTTGACTTATTAATTCTTATTGGTTGTGATTTATTAAACTTACACAATTGTCAATCATGATTCATACTATAAGTCAAACAGATCGGTAACAACTTTGATTTTATTCGCATCTGCTTTTAGAATCCTATATGGAAGAATATAAAACATTGTACACTTGTGAAAATAGTCTTCTAGATTTTTATATTTTTCATATTGAATTGTTTTTTTTTTTTTGAACCGGCAAATATTATTAAATGACATCCTCGCAAGACGCAAAGTATGGACGAAACAAAATACAAATGATGTCATATATAGACGGTACACTATAATTACCTAGAAACCCTGAAGATAAACCCACTAAAACTTATCACCACCTAAAACAGACTCCAAAAAAACAAGCACTGTAAACACGGTAACCACCACCACCCATCGTCACTACTCACCCACAAAAAACACCCTCAAAATAAAACTCTCAGACCCCAACACCCAAACTGAACCACATTTTGAAGAGCACCTAACCGGTATCACAAACAATTAGTTATTGGATTGTTATTATTGTTAGTGAAATAAAGTGGTCTTTGTCTTTCAAATAATGTAAAAAATAAATAAAATTAAATAACGACAAACATTAGTTAGGATACATTTTAGTTAGGTATGAATAAGCGTGTATCAATAAATCATATGTCCAATATCAAAGTCACATTGAAAAACAAATAACTGGCATACTTTCTCTATTTAGTAATAACCTTTATTTTTCATTATAGTTTGATATTTTCCTATATGATTATATATAAATAAACGTGCATTCCATTTCTTTTAGTTTTTCAAATCTTGGTTTGATACTATTCAATATTTTAAGGGGAGTGTGACATAACATTTATAAGAAAATGAATCAATGAATGAATATACTTCTGCATTACCTATCTTTTGCTTTTCAATAGCCTCCATAGGTGTGGAGGATAAGTTGCTTGCAGCAGAGGGAAATGCTTTGGAATATTTCTCACTTTAATTGGTGCTCCTTCTCTTTTTTGTTGGAATATATATATGTAAGAAACCAATTTTGTTATTTTTGTCTTCTTTATATGTGATGTTCTTGCTCATTTGCATTTTCTTGCTTCAACTAGTGTTCTAAAATGCTTTTTACACATTCTTGTTCAAATATTGGTATTTGATCAGAATAAGAATAGTGTCAATCACGGTTTTAAATCGCCTTAGTGCGTTACCATCATTGATATCACAACAACAATTCTGGCCACAATATAATGACAGAGACATCAAAAACCTTGATATCGTCGTTGTCATGAACCTTTTTATAAAACCTTAGTGTCAATTTTCAAAAATTTGGGTCAAATTTTTCTTTTCATTTACAACTGATGTGACAAGTGCATGTAAGTTATGATTGAGTTTAAAGATATCCGATCCGAGTCTTTATTTTTAGTATTTGGAACGATTGTGTGTAGCATCGTGTAGTTGCTGGAGAGGATCCATACTTATTTTATACTAAGCTAGTAAATTGGAGAATCCCTCTAAAGATTCATCTCCAAGTTGTGTATGATATTGTTCAGAAACTCACTTGGCATAACATGATTTAATTTAACCCAATTTTCCTTGTTATCCAGCTTCATAGTTTTGATTGAAGAGAAATTTGATTTTATTGGAAAGCCAGTATGGGATTTGATAATCCAAGATCTGAAAGGTGTGTTTCCTAAATTCCCTCAAATAATTTTCAAAATTCCAAGTTATTTAGTACTAATTAGTCTTCAAGTAACTCATCATAATTTATGAACTTTTCCTTTTATTTTTCATAGGTTTGAAGATGATCCTGAAATATCAAAAATTCCCACAACAAGTGGTGTTAAGGTGAAATACCACATTGATGGAACACAAATACCAGAACCAAGTTCCAAAAAGTCTCAAAAGAATGCTACAAGAAACAAGTTTTTGAAAACAAGAGTATTGTCAAGAGTATTCTCAGAAGACTATGAAAGAGTAAAAAAAAGAGTATTAGTATTAGATCCTAGGGGACAACTCATACATCGTTGGAACAAGATATTTTTAGTAGCATGTTTAGTTTCTTTGTTTGTGGATCCACTGTTCTTTTATTTGCCAGTGGTTAGAGATGAAGTTTGCATTGATATTGGAAAAACTCTTGAAGTTATTCTCACAGTTGTTAGATCATTTGGAGATTTGTTTTACATAGTTCAGATTTGTATGAAGTTTCGTACTGCTTATGTTGCTCCTTCTTCCAAGGTTTTTGGTAGAGGAGAACTTGTTCTTACCTATTCTAAGATTGCTCTTAGGTACTTCAGCAAGGGTTTTTGGTTAGACTTTATTGCTGCATTACCTCTTCCTCAGGTATCTATGAGTCTGTTTATTTATGTTTAGAAGGCCGTTTTGGTCCCTGAATGTGCTAGATGTTGTCACTACAATCCTAAGAGTGTGTCCGCTAGTTAGTTTGATCATTTAATGTGTCTTTTATTTGTCCGTTTAGTCCATCAAAGTACTAACAAATGATACGCTCAAGGGTATTCAAGTGATTTTGATACATTCAAGAATTATAGACACTGTCGTACATTTAGGACTCTAACCGAAATGAGTATATTGACATGCTAAATATATGTTATTCTATTATTGCAGGTGTTGATTTGGATTATTATACCAACACTAAGGGGTTCAACAATGGCAAATACCAAAAATGTCCTTCGTTTTTTCATCATTTTTCAATATATTCCAAGGCTGTATTTGATTTTTCCACTTTCATCACAAATTGTAAAAGCTACAGGGGTTGTGACAGAAACAGCTTGGGCAGGTGCTGCTTACAACCTCATGCTTTACATGTTGGCTAGCCATGTAAGTATATCACAAGCTACATTTCCTTGATTGTTCAAACAAATTGGACCCTTTTACTGTTTTGTAGCATGCTTATTAAGAAAATCAAGTCTTAAATTAAGAGAAACATTTGTTTTAGCTTATTTGAGCTTATCTACTGCTATAAACACTAGTGAGAGAATGAGCTTTTTATCATATACATATACATCATATTAATATGACAGAAAGTCATCATAGATGTAATACAAAAACATTGAAATACCATTTCCAAACTTACTCATACTTCTATATTCTGAATAGATTTTAGGAGCTTGCTGGTACCTTCTTTCAATTGAGCGTCAAGAAGCATGTTGGAAAAGTGTGTGCAATATGGAGAAATCAAATTGTCAATATGGATTCTTCAATTGTCACAGTGTTAAAGATGCTCCAAGAGTAGCTTGGTTTATAGCTAGTAATGTCACAAATTTATGTTCACCAAATGCCGGCTTTTATCCGTTTGGTATATATGCTGATGCCATGACTTCCAAAGTTACATCATCACCATTCTTCAATAAGTACTTCTATTGTCTCTGGTGGGGATTAAGGAACCTGAGGCAAGTATTATGGTTAATTAGATATCTTTCCTTGCTTTATCTAGTTGTTTTATATCATTATGTTGAACAAAATATAATGTATTCACTCTTAGAAGCTAAAAAATTGATATAATGAAGAAATGTTTGTCTTTCCTCTTCATTTGAAGCTCTTCTATTTCTTCTCGAGTATTAATACCTTTCTGTTTGGAGGGTGCAGTTCTTTAGGACAAGGTCTTCTTACTAGCACTTTTATCGGAGAAATAATGGTTGCTATTGTGGTTGCAACTCTTGGATTGGTTCTTTTTGCATTGCTGATTGGTAATATGCAGGTAAGCGCGGTTAATTTATTTATCTTGGTTCATTTGAAAACGTTTCTCACATTGGAATAGATATGACAAGAAAATGTGTTTCTTTTTGCAGACATACCTTCAGTCAATAACTGTTCGCCTAGAAGAGTGGAGGGTGAAAAGAACTGATACAGAACAATGGATGCATCACAGGCAACTCCCTCCAGAACTAAGAGAGTCTATTCGTAAATATAATCAATATAAATGGGTGGCTACACGAGGAGTAGAAGAAGAAGATCTTCTCAAAGGACTTCCACTGGATCTTAGGAGAGAAATCAAGCGCCACCTTTGTCTTGAACTAGTTCGAGGAGTAAGTCACGAGACACCAAGTTTATATTTGTTTTTAAGTTGGTTTTTAGTTCCACATCCAATATTTGATATACTTGATAGTTCCCGGTTGTGGAGACAACAAAACGTTGATGTCGCAGTCCATATCACAGTCATAGATCTCTTTTAAAGAAAAATATATATTGAAACAATTCATAATAAACAGTAACTTCTAGTACAAGTTAAAACTAGCTTCTTAATCTCAATTTATTCGATAAGTTCTCAAGTTTAACTTTCTTACAGCAACTAATATTATCCATTAACTAACTGTTAACAGGTCCCGTTGTTTGATCAAATGGATGAGAGGATGCTAGACGCAATATGCGAAAGACTAAAGCCTGCATTATGCACCGAAGGCACTTACCTTGTTCGCGAAGGCGATCCAGTGAATGAGATGCTCTTCATAATTAGAGGCCATCTTGATTCTTACACAACAAATGGAGGCCGTGACGGATTCTTCAACTCATGTAGAATCGGTCCAGGCGATTTCTGTGGTGAAGAGCTCTTAACATGGGCCTTAGATCCAAGACCAAGTGTGATACTCCCTTCATCAACAAGAACAGTTAAAGCTTTCTCAGAAGTAGAAGCCTTTGCACTTATAGCTGAAGATCTTAAGTTTGTTGCATCTCAATTTAGAAGACTACATAGTAAACAACTTAGGCATAAATTCAGATTTTATTCACACCAATGGAGAACTTGGGCTGCTTGTTTTATTCAAGCTGCATGGAGAAGGCACAAGAAAAGGAAAGAAGCTGCTGAATTAAGGGCTAAGGAGAATCTTGTGGCAGCTTCAGAGGCTGAAAATGAAATAGCAAAAAAATATGGGAAAGGTTTTGTTGTTTATGGAACAAGGGTTGCAAGGAGTACTAGGAAAGGTATTAATATGCATTCTGGGACAAATTCTGGAGTAGTTAGCTCTTTGCAGAAACCAACAGAACCTGATTTTTCTGATGAATAATAATGAATGTATATTGTTACATTAGTCTTTTAATTGTGTAATTTGTTTGTTTTGGATCATTTGTTCATATATAAATTAGAGATAGGAATTCTTGTAACCATTTGAAAAACTGTGTTTAATTACTATGCATGCACTTTGTGGATGATGTCTTGGTTAAAAATAAGGTGACATTATTTGTTTGCTTCACTTGTTCTTTGGTTAAAAATGTGTTGGGTTAAAAATTTAATGAAAAAGACTAATGTTGTCCGGTTTATTTTTATGAGACTAAAGTTTAGATTTTTTATGCTCAAAAACTAATTTGGGTTATGTTTATTTTTTGTGAAAGGTCAGAATGAGACTTCACTAAAAAAATATAATAGGTGTGTTGAAGTTGAGATTCAAGACTTCAACATTGATTTTTAATTAAGAAAACTAAAAACAAAAAGGGTGAAAGAGATACTATTGAAAACAGGATGTTCAGGTGGTTAAGATTCATACAAATGATAATCATCTCGATGGCACGTACATTTCTGATTGAAGGTGTGTTCTTGTGTCTAGTACGTGTCATGTTTGATATTGACATAACATCGGCACTTGTAATTATATTGAATTATGTTATTATTTCAAAATTTTATCGGTGCCGACGTGTGTCTGTGTTGTGTTCAGTTTGTGTCTGTGTCAATGCTTCATACATAATCATGCAGAAATACTTACAAAGAGTGTAGCTCTTACCAAGTTTAGACATGGTAAAAATAAATGTTGACTAATAATGTATTAGACACAGAAGGAATATGTAATTGTAAAGAAAGATCCTTCCACGCTGATGTGACCGAACGTGATTTAAGTTACGCAAAGTAGTTTATGTACTTTCTATGGGAATGAGAAAAATGTATGGGAGAAGAGCAATTTTCCATTAATTTTGTTCGACTCTCTCTGGCCGGCCCATCCAAATATCCAATCAACTTGCTTTTATGTTTTGTTATTCTCACCTCCTTTGCTCACTCAAACAAGGTTGGTTATTCTGTTTTATATGATGGTCGTACAAATAGCTAATTTCAATTGTACCTACTTTGGGTTGGTTGAGTGACTATGATCATCGTGTAACAAATTTATTTCATGTGACTTTAATTTCGTTCAAGTATGGGACAAGTGTCTAGGTGGATAAGGGTGATGTTAGTGAGGAGACTTCGTTATATGGTAAAATTCATGACTATTTTGTGCTCATCTGCGGTTAGGATTTGAGGAAGAAGGGGTTTGTCAATGGTATTTTATTTTTGTTAACCCTCCTTCTCTTTCTAGAGTAATGAGTCATAATTATCCTTAGTTCGGTTGAAAGGTAAATATATTTTGACTAAGAATTGTTCCATCAGAAATCAAACTCGGTTCTCTCAAACAATTTATACTTTGTTGAGCGTTGTTAATAATTTGGACACAATCACTTAGTTGGTTTGACAAGTTTTTGATGCAGACTTATCAAACCAAAGTGTCTAAGGTTTTCTCTTTTTTTGGAAGAAGTTAAATTAACCCACTGAAATTGACACTGAAGATAATCAAACCCGATATCTTGAGTAAAACACACTCCAAAATTCTAAGTCAACACCACCATGTCAATCTAAGTGGGTTGTCTAAGGTCTTCCTTAATTATCAAATATGTTAAGTTTTTGCAATGGAAATAGTTTTTGGAGAAATCTAATGTAAGTTGTTGTCTTTTCTATAAATGATGTGTAAACCCCGTAAAATGTATTGTTTTAATGCTTGATGAATGAAGTACGTTTATTGTATTGGAAAATTCGAACCAAAAGAAGAACCTACTTAGATCCTAAGCTTACCTCCTCCAGTTGTATTTATAAACAATTTTTTCCTTTTTCAGATTGATTAAACAAATGATGTATCATGACTATAATTAAAGTATAAAAACATTAATTATTTAATGAATTTAAAAAAACAAAAATTGTTTATAAATATGACTAGTGAAAGCATACAGTGACCAAGCCAACCCTAGGGTTTGTTCATGTATTTGAGCTCTCTATTTGAAATGAGCTTGTATTTGATTAAAATAGTCATCCCTTGTACGTCTTTTCTAACATACTTTATTTGCTATACAAGCAAAAAGGAACTTTTATATATTAATTTTTTTATGAACTCTTTGAATTAATATCTATATAAAAATCATTTGATTTTCAAGAAAAATCAAATAGTTTAATTATACATGACCAAATAGTCGAGTGTTAATGGTTAATACACTTTAAATTTAAAAAAAAATATCACTTATACTTCAATTATCTCTTGATCAAACTATAAATTCATGGCTCCTTTTCTCTATGAATAGGTTTAAGAAAATAAATAAATATTAACTTAATTTAGAAAGTTCTTATAAGCTATATATTGGAGCTTTCAATGAGCTTATGATTGTTTTCTTCAGAATGTAAAAACAAGACAAACAGAAATCAACTTGTTTTTTTTCTTCAAGAAAAGCAGATTGTGTGTATAGCTTTCTTTAGACATGGAGATTAACCTTCATCCCTTTAAACAATCTTAAATCATGAAGTTTTTTTGGATGAGAAAAAGGCCATAGACATATTACTGTATATCTTTTTTGTAACATCAAAAAGAGGGACAATAGAGAAATAGAGTCAGAGTCCAATATAATTTTTGTTGTGCAGAAAGGAGCCATTGCCATTTCAACACTCCAACTATAGACTGCAATATTGGCCTCACAATTTTGTTTCAATTTGAGATTGCAAAAATATTTTCATTCTTCCACGAACATGATTCATTCCTTTCCATAAAGTCTTATGCAAACGATTGTTTTTCCTATAAAATAAGGAATCTTTATTTTCAAAATTTATTGTTCTAAAATTTTGATATAATTTAGAATAAATAATAAGAAGGGATGAAATTACTATGATGTAATATTTGAGTATTGTTATGCAATTTAATGATTATTATCATATATTTGAACCAATTAAAATTTCCATTGAAAAAACACCAAAAGAAAGAAGGTAATATAGTACTTTTTAAAATAACTTCATCGGTTGTTAACTTGTTAGGTAACAATTATCCCCATATTCAGACAAGTGACGAATGATAAAATGATGTAGAAAGAAGAGAAAGATGACTAGTGCAAAGTTTGTATAGTTTGTGTGGTAATAATATTACTGACAATTCCCGTTTGAGACGTCCGGGTCATTGGAGTGGTATATGAAAACCAAAAGTTCCTCCAAAAATGAAAAATCTAGTGTGGAGAGTTTGGAAAGGTTACATCCCAACTAGAGCAAGATTAAGTGGGTGTTTATTCCCACGTTAGAATGAATGCAGATGTGCGTTTCATGTGAAGTTAGGATATAAAGCTTCTTGAAATTACGGTACAATTGACATCAGGATGCAATATTAGTAATTAAAAAGTACAACCAAACAAAACTATAAGTAGTAGAGGGGTTCAAAAGTAAATTATAACCTATACCTTCAAATTAATTGCAATTTTTTTGGAGATGGTGGTTAATTGCAATTAATTGTAATGCTAACTATGAAGGAATCATTCATGTATTTGGTAGTATGTATTTGTATGTAACTCCTTTTACATCATAAAAAAAGATATTTGTCTAAATTGATCAGGACAAAGTATTATACACAACCAAATACATACTACCATACCACTTCAACCAATATTAGCTAGGCCATATGTACACATATTTGCTTGCTTCATGGTATGTGTGTCAAAATTTCACCTCTCACTCGTGTTCTAAACTTCGAGTATTCCTATAGGAATTGGAAAAATTACAAGTGCAAGTGTTAGATAGAAAAATCAACACCTTCAAAAAAAAATAAGATTGAAAAATTACCCATCAAAATGTGACATTATACTCCCCAAGCAAAACCCTGAAAATTGAAATGTCTACAAGTTAGGCATACTTAAGCATCACGTAGTCCCATGATATATCTTTCAAACTGACTCAATTCATTTGATTAACTACGAAATTTATCCCTTTTTTTTCTTTCTAACAAATGCTCAGTATGCATTGCATTGCTGGGATTGGCTAATAGAGAGAGAGAGTACTACTTGCGTGGACAATACAATGAAAGAGATGTGTGCCTTATCCGAAAAGGAAACTCTTGGACAAACGTTTAAACTCCTATTACGAGTGGACAATTGCTTCTCTGACTTTCAATACTTCCTAAAAACACAAGTAAAAGATTAAAATACTCTCAGCGGTAGTTAACTACTGCTGACTTATCACTAGTGCAAATCAGGGATACAAAACCTGTTTTTTTGAGATTTAAGACCTGTTTTTTGCCGGGGTTATATCATCGGGTGTTGTAAGTTTGAGATACGACACCTGTTTT
>Ga0315914_1007547_pt1 | contig 15006 bp, 19 predicted proteins | sample MpolenodulesMG_FD_203920 | JGI IMG/M metagenome (GOLD analysis project Ga0315914, IMG submission 203920) | Medicago polymorpha root nodule microbial communities from Los Angeles, California, United States - elongated nodules | ecosystem: Host-associated > Plants > Roots > Nodule | place: USA... | reverse complement strand
TCAATTTCACATGAACAACAACAAAACTACATGTTAAATTCAATTTCAGAATTATACAACCTAAGATTAGAGAATATTAGTCCCACCCTTACCTTAGATTAGATGATTGCAAGGTTCTACGAGTTCTCCTCTTCTCTTGGTTCTCCTCTTTTCTAGGTTCTCTTCTTTTTCTCCAAAAGCTTGTAAACCTAATTTGTGTCTGGCTCTTAGCTTTTATATCTCACACCCTCAACATATTTTCCAACTAAATCCACGTATTTTCTAACTAAATCCAAATCAGCCCCTCCAAGTCTATTTATTCTAATTTCCAACATATTCTACTAAACAATAATATAAAGCCACTTAATAAAATATTAAAACACCACAACACGTCATAAATCAACATAAATCATATAAGTCATATAAAAGACTCTAAACTCAACCAAAAATAATTAAATAATAAATAGGGCGTTACAATTGATACCTTTGGATAATTTCCCAATGCGGTGGAATTCAGACACAAAGCACATAATTTCATCCTTCATGTCATGCAAGAAATCCTTAATGAAACCAAAATGAATTCCATTAGGACCTGGACTCTTGTTACTATCACAGTCCCATACAGCTTCCTTAACCTCCTCCAACGAAAAAGACTTAATTAGGCTCACCCCTTCTGACACAGACACAGACCGAAATTGCATGTTTTCCACACTTGGGCGCACGACATTGGTAGATTGAAATGCCCCGCAAAATGCGTAAAGACTGCATTACGAATAGGCTGCACACCCTCCACCACCACACCATCAACTATTATAGAACATAAGGCATTATGGCGACGCCTATAAGACATCATAGAGTGGAAAAACTTCAAGTTAGCATCACCATCACGCAACCATTGAACCCGAGACTGTTGCCAACAAATACTAGTATTAAGATGGGACAAAGAGTGGATATCAGTCGCAATACCATGTAACTCAACACATTCATCTTCAAACAACATCTAAGATTCTCCTTTCCCATTTAACACTGCCATCCGGTCCTTCAGAGCGTTTATCTTTCTTGGTAAATTTTGCGTATGAGTGACATGCCACTCCTTAAGAACCAATTTGATCAATTTAAATTTTTCTTTTAGCACATAACCACCTCAGCCATGAACCTGAAAAGATTTCCACTTAGAACTCACAAACTGATTATAACCCGGAATATCAGTCCAACACTTTAATAACCGGGACGGTCTAGGGCCCCAATTCTCCTCATCAACAGACAAGACCAAAGGGTAATGATCCGATAAACCTCTCAACTGGGCTATCTGTAAACAACTTAGCCATAACAGACACCATTCCTCCGATTGCAAAAACTGATCAAGCTGACTCATTGATTTACCATCCCCTTTGAACCAAGTATAATTACGACCTCCCAAAGGAAGATCAAACAAAAAATTGTCACCAATGAATGAATTGAAGTGAGAAAAATCCGAAGAAAAGTGTCCCACGTTCACAGATTGTCTTTGTTCCCTACACTGAACATCATTAAAGTCCCCACAAACACACACTTTCTTGCCCCTCAACTGCTGTAAATGCACAGATAAAGAGTCCCATAACAACTTTCTGGCTGCAACATCACATGGCGCATAAATATTAAACAGATAGAATTCCTCATTAGACTTGATAAAACGACCATGAATAATTAGCGTATGGTCACAACTAACAGAGGACCACACCTCCACTTCTGCGGTATCCCACACTGACAGTATCCCCCCAGATGCCCCTTGTGAAGGACGAAAAGAAAAAAAGCATGACGGATCACCCCACAGAGAAGTAGCCAACCCAACATCACACAATTGCAATTTAGTTATTTTTAAACACAAAATAAAAGGCCTCTTTTCCTGAACCACAGTATGAACCTCTTTCCTCTTTTCAACACCACCTAACCCTAGACATTTCAAGAAATCAACTTTATTTCTAACACCCTCACCCCCACCAACACACACACCTGCACCTCCGACACCTAACAACCCCCCGCCGACCCCCCACCCTCATCAACCTTCTGGCTCTGCACCTCAACCCTTCCTTTCCCCTTTCTTGATAACACGCCAAACATATTATGAGTATCCCCATTAAGGTGAACCCCAATAGCCTTACCAATCCCCCACACATCCTCCACTGCTACCTTCTCATTCCCATGACTACCCAATAATACCAGTCATTATTCACAGAACCAGATGAGGACAAACTATCTGATTTACCTTGCGAGACAACATCCACAACCTTCTTTAGCCTATCTGAACCTTGACGTTTCCGTACTTTTTTCTTTAAAATTTTCAAGACTGCCGCACGATCTTTACAAGGTAGCCTTGCCACTTTTTTTAGACTAGGCACAAAGTGACGTAAAACACCATTCACTATCTTACGCTTCTTATCAATGGTGCCATCCTGGTTACAGAGGCCCCTAGGCCGCACCACCCTCTTGACCTTCTTCTTGGATGACGAAATAACTCCTGCATCACCATGATGTTGATCACTTAACCACTCAAGGCTCCACGGTCCCGATTCTAAAGAATGCGCAGCCCGTGGTGGACAAGACGACCCACGGATTTTACGTCCCTTAGTCTTCAGACTCGGTTTCACTGTTTCAACAAAAACGAGAACCTGAGTGTGATTACGAAAATCACGAGTCTCACCAATATCAATAGGGTCCTCTCTGCTTAAACCAAAACCAGTAGTGCAATTTTCAGATCCTCCATCTGGATGTTGAACTTCAAACTCCGAAGTTTCCACAATGTGTGGAGAAACCTCTTCAATGTCACGATGTTGCTGCACCACAAATTCATCCTCTTTTTCAACAAATTTTTTACCAACTGTCTCGGATTCCTGAGGCATCTCGTTTCCATCAACCACCAAATCATTCACAATTTTATTTACCAAAAAATCAGCATTATCACCAATATGATCAACGTCCCTACCCATGTCATCATGATCAGAATGCGAAGACTGCGTTCCGTCATCACGTTCAAACAGACACACATCTTCACCAATATTAAAGTCCCACTCCTCAATGATTTTAATCTCCACAACCACTCCATCAACAACAAGCTTTTCCACACAATTGACAACATCCAGAGAGGCCGTCGCAATCAAAACGCGGGTATAGTCAAACCTATCTTTGTCCATCGAACAGCTATCAGCCCGTAAAAATCTACCACAATCAAGAACACAAAGTTTGAAAAAAGTTTCATTCCAGGCATGTAACGGAATACCATATAATCTCAGCCATGCACCCCTTTGAAACGACACCAAATTTTTATCCCATCTCCGTATATTAGAAAGAGAATGAGAAAAAAAATCCTTAGCACCTTCCAAAATTGGTGAAACATCTATACCTGAGGAGCTATGAATAAACACTCCGTCTCCACCGAAAGGAATCACATCTATGTCACTAAAACCAGCATCTTCAATTCTGCTCTGAATCATAGGAATAGCCTCACCATGAATCACTATTGCCATATAACCACTATGTGCCCATTGAAGGTCTTCTCCTCGAGACTAGGGGTGGCAAAAATACCCCATGCCCACGGGTACCCGCGGGTAAAATTCGTCACGGGCACGGGGCGGGTAGCTAAATGGATATCCACGGGTATAATAAACGGGTTTTTGACTACCCATAATTATATGGATATGGACATGAATTTGATTGTATCCATACCCACGGGTACCCATACCCGACAATAAATTAAGTACATTACTAAAATATCCTTATACATCTTATTAATAACCTATTTTTAATTTTAATTTTAATTCTTAATCAGTTCACCGTTTCATCTTTCCACTTCATTCACATTTCCCCAACAACCCTTGACTTTAGTTTTCTTCAATTCCCATTGCAACCATCCTTCTTCTTTAAAACATAAGTCTTCAGCGGTTCATCCACCTCTCCCTCTTATCTACTCCCTTTTTTATTAAAAAAAGTTATTCTTCAATATCCATGGATACCTCAATATCCATGGGTACCCGTATAGTGAGTACCCACTAGGGTATTGGGCGAACACGGGTATCATATTTATCCAATAGGGCGGACACGGGTATCATACTATTTGTATCCATAGGTACCCATTGACATTCCTACTCGAGACCTATACATCCGTAAATGCTTTTGGATTGAAGATTTTCAACAACACATCAAACCAAACAATATTTCACATTGCAACAACACATTCAGATATCATAGAAACATATATCACCCAAAATTCAACAATTCAATAGATGTCATCGATTAATCCAAAACATTTTTTCATTTTATCAAGTAGTCATTTACTCTACATCTGACATGCAAATTAAAATCAAACACGAACTAAATAATTTTTTAATTCTTATTTTATCATCACACATCAAATTATTTTTTTTTTATAGGCCAGGAGAAAGGACAGACATCAAGAGGAAACACCGACATCCCAACTAGGTTGCCATCCCGGGAAACCTCCATCCTATGCCGCCAAACTCAAAATATTATTAAAAAAGGGAGAAAAAGTATATACAAAGAGGGGGACTAGGCCAAAACCCTCAAACAAAATGCAAGAAATTAAAAACAACAACAAACTAGGAAAATTTGTAGTTAGCCAGACCACATCTATCCTGATAGAACTCAAAACTCAACTCAAACGGTTATGAGTCAAAAATAAATTCTTTAAAGTAACTCTAGTGTTGGAGTTACCGATACGTCGTACATTCCAGAAGAGTATATTCATTGGGCAGGTAGTGAAGCTTCATCGATGGAGCGGGTCCGTTAAGGAGGCTTCCAATCAAACTGGTGCTTTTTCAACATCTGTTTTTGCTTTTTGGTCATTACAGTAACAAATGGAGCCTCTGCTGATCGCTGATCATATCCTTTGTCCTCTTCCAAAGATCTAAATATTGTTGAATACGTGGGTTACTATGTTGCATGCCAGCCGCACGCGCATTCAAGGAGTTGTCAACTCCATCCTTGGCCGGACCTGGGGATGAACCAAGCACAACATGTTGCACCGTGGCCGGGAAATCTTCACCAAGTTGCGCAATAAAATTTTGAGATAGGTCCAAGGTAGCTACAACAATGTTACACATCAATGTTTACACATTAGTTTAATTGTCTAGGCTACAACAATCGCAGTGAGCTTTGAATGAATCGTGGAAAATTCGGTTCTCCCATTCATCACAATTATTTTACACTCTGTTATGATTTCAACGACTGAGAATAACTGAAATTGAAGTTTAAGGGACACATGGCATGTGATCCACAATTGAAGGTGTTGAGGAGAGAAAAAGCAACATAAAAGCTGTTGCAAGAGGCGAGTCCAGTGCATGAGCTGAATTTAACAACATCGACGTAAAATTCGACAACTGATTTCAATGGTGGAATGATAGTTCTACCAGAGGAAACGACACAAAAGCTAATCGACATGCCGGAATCATGTGTTGGTAGCAAATTCGATGTCAAAATTACTCCTGCAGACTCATTTCTTTCTGAGCATCTGGTCGTCGATTCCGCTGTTTTCCACCAACCGTATACCATCCTATTGTTTCTTTCCATTCCCAATTATCATTGTCTTTTATAATTGGATTTCCAATAATCAGCATTATGAGATTCTACAACGCCTTACATGTTTGATGTAATGACTCTTAGTGGTATTTGCTATTTTTTACTTATAAATGAGTCCTTACATTTCAAACAATTGGATCCGGGAACAAATAAGGCACCAGGGAGTGGTCTTCCTATCACAATTTTAATTGTTCGTTTGGACGACAAGACAATTATTGAGACTGTGGGTGAATGGATTCATGAGCCTTATGATCTTATCTATGTTTGCTTCTGTGAAAACTAGTATAAATGCCTTGCAATTCTCATATCACATTTCAATGGTATAGCTCTAAACATTCCAACATATTTTAGGCGTTTAATAGAGCTACTGTATGATGATGAATATCCTAATTATGTGGCACTTAAGTATGAAGCAACACTTTTAAAATCAACATTGAGTTCTTGTAAAGATGATTGCATGAGAAAGTGCTTGTGCCTTGTGCATTTCTGTGAAGGAAAAGGGAATTATATGTGGCTTTAAATTGAATTTTATTGTCCCTGCTCATTGCTTGATTTCCTTTGGTTTGCCTGCACAATTAAAAATTGATGGAGTTGCAACAATTGGCATGGTGGAATTTGTTCAGCAAGGAAGGGAGAGAAGTTCCTTAACTTTGAAGTGACTGATACACAAGAGTATGTGGTGGTTATTTGTCTTAATGGTACTCAATTATTGTTTATCATCCTTTATGCTTGCTTGGATACACAAAATATGTCAATCAATTTAATTGAGATGCTAAATTTTTTAATTCAAGTTCATAGCAGTTGCAATACTTTTGTCAAGCTTTCTATGTTGTCCAATAGTTTGTGGTTGCTTAGGATGTGCTGCAGGTCTTCTTATTCTCCCCAACATCATATGTTACAACTTGATTTTACCGTGTTGGTGGAAGAAATTGATTCATGTGCCATGTTCTGCTATGGTTTTGCTATCATTTTCAATATTCACAAAATGATATCTACAAGCTTGACTTCAGAATACATGCAGATGACAATGGAAGGAAAACATTCCATAAAATTTGATTATGTTGGCACTGGATATTTTTTCCCTCACAAGAAGACTTTACAATTCCAACAATGGGATCCAGGTGGATGTTCTTATGTTTTGTATAGGTTCAGTTGATTTGGAAGCTACTTGGGTCGACACTCTACGATCGTCTTGGCTTCAACCTTGAGGACAAGGTTGATTTTAATGGGGGGAGTAATGTTATGATCACAACGGCTGAGAATAACTGAAATCGAAGTTTTAAGGGACACATGGCATGTGATCCACAATTGAAGGAGTTGAGAGAAAAAGCAACAGAAAAATATTCCTCAACATGCTATAAGAGGCAAATCAAATGATTGACAGAGGGGTGAAGAATTTGATGAACCTACTTTCTCTCTATTGGACTGTTGTACTAAGCTCTCTGCTAGTACTCAATATTTCATCAGCGGAATTGCAGAGTCAACTTCCCCTCTCTTGAACTATTGACTAGAATTGTGTAGCAGTGCCTTCAACAGATGGACATCCTTAGATCTTTCTTCAAGCCTTCAACAGATGGACATCCACACTTGGTTCTGAATAATGGCAAGTTGTTTGGGTAACAACATACATCCCTCCCTACATAATCTCTTTAATATGTGTATCCATTATACGGTTCTTTTTGAGTCTCTCTTTACTAAATAGATTCTTTTTAGTAAAGGTAATAGATATAGACACCCACAACAACCCTTGCACAACTTGTTTACAATGATAAGGAAGTTCAAGAGTATTTTGATCTAAAAGCATGGGCTTGTGTCTCAGAGGATTTTGATACTTTGAGAGTAACCAAAAGTCTACTCGAATCTATCACTTCAAGACCTTGGGATAGCAATAATCTTGACATTCTTCGAGTCGAATTAAGGAAAAATTTGTGGGGCAAAAGATTTTTATTTGTGTTTGATGACCTGTGGAATGACAATTATAATGATTGGGATGAACTAATAACTCCTTTGATTAACGAGAAAGCTGGAAGCAGGGTGATCATAACAACACGCCAGCAAAAAGTTGCAGAGGTCGCACGTACATATCCTATTTATAGATTAGAACCTCTATCAACTGAAGATTGTTGGTCTTTAGTCTCAAAGCATGCATTTGGAGGTGAAGACTTTTGTGCGGGCAAGTATCAAGAACTAGAAGCAATTGGCAGGAAGATATCAAAAAAGTGCGGTGGATTGCCTGTAGCTGCTAAAACACTCGGAGGACTTTTGCGTTCAAAGGTAGATTTGAAGGAGTGGACTAATATTCTGAACAGTAGCATTTGGAACTTACTGGATGATAATATTCTTCCTGCTTTGCTTTTGAGTTATCTTTATCTTCCCTCTAATTTGAAAAGGTGTTTTGCCTATTGTTCAATTTTCCCAAAGAATTTTGTGCTTCATAAGAAAGAGATTGTTTTGTTGTGGATGGCAGAAGGCTTCCTTGAACATTCTCACAATCAAAAAGAGGTGGAGGAAGTAGGTGATGACTACTTTGTTCAGCTGTTATCCAGATCATTAATTCAACAATCAAATGATGATGTTGGCAGACTAAAGTTTGTTATGCATGACCTTGTCAATGATTTAGCTACAATTGTAGCTGGAAAAAGTTGTTGTAGGCTTGAATGTGGTGGTAAAATCTCTAAAAATGTTCGCCATATGTCATATATCCGCGAAGAATATGACATTTCCAAGAAGTTTAAGATTTTCTACAACTTTAAATGCTTGCGAAGCTTCCTACCCATTGGTTTTTTGGGGCAACATTCTTTCTTATCGAACAATGTGGTTGATGATTTGCTACCTACACTGAAAAGTCTGCGTGTGTTATCCCTATCAATGTATGTAAATGTCATTAAGCTTCCAGATTCGATTGGAGTTTTAGTGCAATTGCGGTATCTAAACCTCTCCCGTACTGGAATCAAAAGCTTGCCTGATACAATATGTAACCTTCACAATTTGCAAACCTTGGACTTATCTAGGTGTGAACATCTGACTGAATTGCCTACATATGTCGGAAAGTTAATTAGTTTACGTCACCTGGACATTACTGGGACCGACATAAAGGAATTACCAATGGAAATTGTTAAACTGAAAAACCTTCAAACTCTATCCTATTTTGTAGTGGGAAGGGGACAAGTCGGGCTGAGTGTCAAAGAGCATAGAATATTCACACACCTACAGGGAAGATTTAACATCAAGAACCTGCATAATGTCATTGATGCAATGGAGGCATATGATGCTGACTTGAAAAGAAAAGACCATATTGAGGAATTAGAACTACAATGGGGAACACAAACTGAAGACTCAAAAAGGGAGATGGATGTGCTTGATGCGTTGCGACCATCAATCAACCTAAAGACATTGAGAATTGACTTGTATGGGGGTACAAGCTTTCCAAGTTGGTTGGCAGATTCTTCCTTTTCTAATATGGTGTCCCTTTACATCAATAATTGTGAATATTGTGTAACACTTCCACCCCTAGGGCAACTACCTTCTCTAAAGGACCTATATATTGATGGTATGAAGATATTGGAGACAATTGGCCCAGAATTCTATTATGACATAGCCGGAGGAGCTTTCAATTTCTCATTCCAACCATTTCCATCGCTTGAGATGTTGGAATTTATGAACATGTTAAATTGGAAGGAATGGCTTCCCTTTGAAGGCAATGAATTTCCTTTTCCTCGTCTTAAAAGATTGTTTGTAAGTAATTGTCCTGAATTGAAGGGACATTTGCCTAGCCATCTTTCTTCCATTGTAGCAGTTAGAATAGCGGAGAGTGACAGTCTCTTGACAACAATGTCTACTCTACATTGGCTCTCCTCTGTAAACATTTTCTCTATTGAGGGAGAATTAGATTCTGAAGGAGATACTAAAAGAACCCAATGTTCTTTGTTTGAGGGTGATATGATGTTTTCTCTTCCCAAAATGATTCTTACCAGCAGTTTTCTTCATGGTTTGGACATACAAAGAATTTCTTCTCTCACTGAATTTCCTGCAGACGGTCTACCCCATTCATTGAAATCACTAAGTATTCTTGACTGTCAGAATTTAGCCTTCCTGCCTCCAAGCACATGGAGAAATTACACATCCCTTGTGACTTTGGAGTTAAATAATAGCTGTGATGCACTTAAGCACTTCCAACTGGATGGTTTCCCTGTACTACAAATGCTTGACATTAGTGATTGTAACAGTCTGGAATCCATTTTCATTTCAGAAACTTCTTCCAGTCACTCGTCAATGCTTCAAACAATTTCACTCTATTCTTGTAAGGCACTTTTATCACTACCTCAACGGATGGAAACCCTCACAACTCTTGAAGAGTTTGAAGTCTATGAATGTGATGCACTTAGATCGGTTCCTAGAATGGACACCCTTACTAGTCTTAAACATTCGCGTATCAATGTTCCTCAAGATCTGACGTTATCATTAAGTGAAGGACCTTTCTTACCTCCCAATTTACAATCAATTACTATTGAATCTACGAGGATGACAATGCCACCAATAACTGATTGGGGTCTCCAATGCCTCAATGCTCTTTCAAGATTGACTTTTAAAGGTGATGGCCATATTGTTAACACCTTGCTGAAGGAGCCGTCGTTGCCTATTTCCCTTGTGCATTTGTCAATTTATAATCTCTCTGCAATGAAGTCTTTAGAAGGAAATGGTCTTCGACACCTCTCTTCTCTTGAAACCCTTACGTTTACTATGTGTTCAGAGCTCGAGTCTTTGTCAAAAGATATGTTTCCTTCCGCTCTAAAATCACTCTATTTCAGTCATTGTTCAGCGCTTGAGTCATTGCCAGAAGACACTTTACCTTCCTCTCTTAAGCTACTGAGCATTTACCAATGCCCTCTGTTAGAAGCAAGGTATGAAACTATGGAACATTGGTCCAGCATTGCTCACATACCCTTCATCAGGATAAATGGCGAACTGACAATGTAAGACATGGGAGGTAGAGGGAAGAAGAAAGTGTTTCCTACCCATTCCAGGTATATTTTGGTTTTACCTCCCTAGTTAAGAATAATTTCTCAATTGTATACATTCCATTTTGGGCACAATATAAAAAGATTTGTAAATACATAGTCAAGTTCAACTGCTTTGTTAGTTTACGCAGCTCGAAGCATAAAAAAACTAAACAAGCAGAAATTGATTTATAATACGAGTACATTTTATCAATAATTTGTTCTAAATCTGGGTTAAGTTTTTCGTGCAGTATTTTTCTTGTAACAAAATGTCCATTTCAATTTTATGTAACATGTCCTTTATATAAGATTTCAATTCGAAATTGCTCTTGGTAATTCAGTTTCTGTATACTTTTGTTGACAGGATTGAAGTCATGCTGCCAGAGAACAAAGCAAAATTGGCTTTCACAAGAAGATTAACGAACTTGCCATTCTTGGTGATGTTGAGGCTGCTGTCACCCTCTTCTTCAATACTTGAAACTTGTTCCTGTTATCTAGTCATGTTCTGTGCATATCTCTCAATTTCTAACACCGTTTCACTCACTTGCATGTCAGTTTTTATTTTGCACTTGTATGGAATTGCAGAGTCCGCGCATTTTGATTGGGCAATTTATTCTAAACATAGATGTAATGAAGTATGTAAGTTACAAGATCTTTAAAGACTGCCCAGTATTTTCAAAGAATTGTCAAAAAAGTTTGCCATAGTTGTTGAATCTCTTCCCTTATTGGTGTACATTTCTGATTATGATTATATAAACCAGCCCCTCCATTTATGTGGAGTTTTAATAGTTATTTGTTTTTTCCTCTATCTACCAAAAAAATAAATTTAGAAATCCGTCTAGTTTTTGTTTGCTAGTCATGCCTTCATGTTTGAAATCACGTTTAGTTTGATGAAAGTGGCACTGTGATCTTGTTGAAGGTAACTTTTGTCATCATGATTCTATTAGAGCATTGAAATATGAAATCCATTTTACTACAGTTTGATGCTGCTTGAGTTTCCAACGACATCCCCAAAACAACTTAATTTGATTTATGTATTTAATTGTTCAGATTAAACATACACATACTGTTTATATACTAAAATATTGTGTATATCAAACTAAAGATTAAATTTATTGACGGGTATAGTTTCAGCAAACATTTAATCAACATTCAAAATGTGATTATTATACTCTATATCCGAGAGTAAAGATTAACCATATGCACATTAATTGGGAATGTTAGTCCCCGTACAGTCTAAGCTTAATTAACAATGTCGATATCATGATTACAAAAAATTCCGATTTAAATCCCAAAATCCTCTTGGATACTACGATTTCAGTGAGCATCACTATTCAGATTGTGCATAGAATCCTGATTTAGTGTAATGGACTTCGGCGCTTGGCTAAAAACTACAACAAAACAACCAAACCTTATCCCAACCATGCCTTATGTCATAGTTTTCTATCATAAACCATATTTGAATTCAACTCATTGACCTCAAAATCCTTTCTAATGGTTTCTCTTATAATTTTACTAGGTCTTCCTCTACCTCTTTTGACCTGACTCTCCTCCATCTGATATACTCTTCTTACGACAACATCTATGGGTCTTCTCTCTACATGCCCAAACTATCTAAACCTATTTTTTTACCAACTTTTCTACAATAGGTGGTATCTCCTCTCTCTCTAATGGTGTCAGTCCTAATTATATCCCGTCTAGACTTACCACCACTCATCCAGCACAACATCCTCATTTCCTTTACACTTACTTGATTCTCTTGTTGGCTCTTAACTGCCCAACATTGTACACTATACAACATCGCTGGTATGACGATTGTCTGATAGAACTTTCTTTCAACTTAAGTGGTACTTTCTTATCGCATAAAACACTTGAGACTCTTTTCCATTTCAACCACCCAACTTGAATACGATGATTTACATCTGCTTCTATTTCTCCGTCATTTTGTACTATGGAACCAAGATATGTAAACCGTGTAATTTGAGGTATGATATAATCTCCAACTTTCACCTTCAAGGTAGACTTAGTTTTCCTTTTGCTAAAGTTAAATTCCATATATTCCGTCTTGCTTTTACTCAAGTGGAAACCATATGCTTCTAAGGCTTGTCTCCAGTTTTTGAGCCTCCCATTCAATTCCTCCCTCCACTCACCAAGTAAGACTACATTATCTGCAAAAAGCATACATCTTGGTGCTAACTCTTGGATGTGTTTGGTAAGTACATCCAAAACTAAAGTAAAATGATAATGACTTAGGGTTAACCCTTGGTGCAATCCTACTGTTATGGAAAAATCTTTGGTAGCCCCATCGTACGTCCTCACACTAGTTAAAGCTCCCTCATAAATATCCTTGATAGCTCTAATATATGCAATACTAACCCTTTCTTCTTGATAGCTTTCCACAAAATCTCTCTAGGCACTCTATCATACACCTTCTCCAAATCAATGAAAAGTAAGTGCAAGTCTATTTTATACTTTCGATGTTGCTTGATCACTCGTCGATGTAAGTAGACCGCTTCCATATTCGACCTCCCAAACATAAAATCAAATTAGTTATCCATAACTCGAGTCTCTTTTCTTAGTCTTCGTTCAATCACTGTTTCCCATAACTTCATGGTATGACTCATTAGTTTAATTCCCCTATAATTCGCATAATTCTGTATATCCCCCTTGTTCTTATAGATTGGAGTTAAAGTGCTTCTTCTCCACTTGTCCAACATTCTCTTCGTCCTTATAATCTCGTTAAAAAGTTTGGTTAGCCACACAATTTCTCTCTCTCTCCAAGATATTTCCACACTTTGATAGGTATGTTATCCGGTCCAACTGCCTTGCCATTACTCATCCTTTTCAACACTTCTCTTACCTTATGCTCTTGAATCCAACGATAGTAGTTATAGTTTCGGTCCTCCTCTTTGATGTCTACTATGTCAAAATCCGGTAAGATCTCATATCCTTCATTAAATAAGTTATGGAAGTACTTCTTCTATCAATCCTTAATATCTCTTTCCTGAACCAAAACTCTACCCTCTTCATCGTTAATGCACTTCACTTGGTCCATGTCTCATTTCTTTCTTTCTCGTCCCTTAGAAAGCTTATATCTAGATTTTTCTCCCTCCTTGGCACCTAAAGATTGGCATAATCGTTCAAAAGCTCGAGTTCTCGCTTCGCTCACCGCCTTCTTAGCCTCTTTCCTAGCTATCTTATATCTATCCCATGTTTTTTACACATAGATAAATCTTTTACACAATCTCTATTGATCCGAACTTTACTCTAAACATTGTCATTCTACCACAAAGATTCTTTAACCCCTGGGTCCAAAACCTCTAGATTCTCCCAATGTAGTTGTTGCTACTTTTTGAATCTCATATGTCACCTTGTCTCGTATATCATTAGCGTTTCGTTGTGGTTTCCTGAAATCTCTCTCTTAGATCTTGTGTTGGAAAGTCCTTTGTTTTTCACCCTGTAAATGGCACCATTTGATTAATGGAGCCCTGCTATAGCTTCTTCTTTTCACACTCCTCTTAACCCTTACATCCATCACCAATACTCTATGTTGGGAGTTAAGCTATCTCCAGGTGTGACTTTACAATACAAACAAATATTCCTGTTTGATTTCCTAACAAGAAAGAAATCAATCTAGGAATGTGAGACCCCACTCTTGTAAGTGATAAGATGCTATTCATTTTTCCTAAAACATGAGACCTCCACATTTATCTCCCCAAGCCCATACCCCCATGCAAGACTTTGAAACCTATCGAAACACTCCCTACATCCCCATTTAAATCCCCTCCTAGAAAAATCTTTTCTCCTAACAGGATATTCTAAATTACTGATGACGTGTCATGTTACGTTATTCTTAGCATGTTTTTCAGGTATTTTCATTAGGTTTTAGCAACAAAAAGGAGGAGTATTAGAACGATTGCCTATGATTTCATGACTTTTGTAATGTTTTCTATCTTTGAGTCTATAATTCTAGTTTTCCCGAAACATAGCAATTTTAGGGGGTTTTGAAATAATTCACGAAGAAATCATGCAAATCGGCAAGTTACTTTGTTAATGAATTATGATATGAAATTACATGAAGGTATGTATATATGTTGATGATTATTATATGAGTAACTTTGTTAATGAATTATTATATGAAGGTATGTTTATATGTTGATGAACTATGATATGAAATGTGTATGTTGCAATTAAATGATGAATGTTTATGAGATTATAATGTTGATGTTGTCATTCTTGTTGATGTCATCAAGTCGTCGATGTCATACGTTGTTGTTGATGTTGTCGTTGTTGTTGATGTCGTCAAGTCGCTGAAGTTGTACGTTGTTGTTGATTAAGTTGTTGAGTCCATGCATACTCATATAAAGTTGGGGGCTTGATGCCTTGTGAATGTTAATCATTCAAACACGTTGATTTGAGAGCCTATGCTCTTTTAGGAGTTGATGCTCCACACGTTGAT
>Ga0315914_1007544_pt1 | contig 15012 bp, 9 predicted proteins | sample MpolenodulesMG_FD_203920 | JGI IMG/M metagenome (GOLD analysis project Ga0315914, IMG submission 203920) | Medicago polymorpha root nodule microbial communities from Los Angeles, California, United States - elongated nodules | ecosystem: Host-associated > Plants > Roots > Nodule | place: USA... | reverse complement strand
TTTTGACCAACCGTGCCGCGATTTTCTCTAGGTAACCGTTGTGAATAGTCGCTTTCAAGGGAAACTTGGTGAGGAAGTAGCCTAATCGTGTCACGATTTCCCAAATCGTGCCACGATTTTCCATCTCCTGGATCCTTGCTCCCGGCCAACAAAATCGTGCCACGGTGCCTCAAATCGTGCCGCGATTTTAGGTTTCCTGCAAATCCAATTTGAAGCCAATATAGAACATTTTAGTTTCATGATCCTATCATATTTGAAATTGCCATCTAATTCCCTCCAGATTTACTAGTACAATAATGTGATATAAAGCACTCCATATATTAAATTATTACCATTTTAACCATGTTCATTGCTAATTTTTCGAAGTGAAGGAAAGAGTTATTTCCATTAATGAACCATGAGTTTACAACATATACTTATAGACACATGCTTCTACATCATAAGCTACTATGCATATCAGACCCCAATATCATTGTACCAACTACACAACAGTGCTTTCATTTGAACAGGCTCAAAACTTGTCAGAGGATACAATAACTTAACTAGCCACCAACGTCCAACAAGGAACAGGTGCGGCGCCTAAAAATGATGCTTATACCAAATGTGGGCATAGATTACCATTACCAGCCATGTGATTATGTCCTTTATCCAAATATATCATACCAGTTGCAACATACCCTTAGATTTCATAAGACCGGTAAACAACCATACATCATACTTTATACTTCATGTTTATGAAGAGATACACCAATATTGTGTAAGTCGCACACCTTTATAGCATTATATAGAGATGATGCATACATGCATCAATGGCCTTCTTAATCATATATCAGTATATTTAATACAAAAAAAATGTAGTTTCCAAGGACTTGTCTCAAAGCTATTTGAATTCAATTCCATAATAATATTGCCTTCTTAAATACATTATCTGCTGGAATACAGTTCAATACGAAATCGTGAGTTTTAAAATAGCGTTGCTATCAAAACTCATGCCAAGTTTCTGAATAAAACCAAGATGGTAATTGTGCTTTGAACTTAATTTTTCACTTTACATTGTGATGTTAACTTTTCTCATTGTTAAAAATCATCCACCCACGGGGAGAATCATATTACAAATTTTCATTCTTATGATCATAACTTACGCTGCATCATTCTTTATGATATTTTTATGCCATCAATTAAATTTATAGCATCAATTTTTATTTGGATTTTTTTCTTTCTCTTTGAAAACCAATTCTCAAACAGTTTACTAAGGTTAAGAGAAGAATGAAACCTTCTCTACTCGATGTTAAGCTTGTATTGATAAGTGTCATATAGGCTAAACACAGTGTATAAAAGAATTTCAACACACTCTCTTAACCTTACTAAACTATTGGTTTTCAAGAGGTAAATAAAATCAAAACAAAAACCCATACCATAAACTAACAATAACCTAGTTCACATAAATTATCAAGATCAAAGAGAATGATGCAGTGTTGGTTATTATGCAATTTGTGACATGGTTCTTCTCGTGAGTGGATAATTTTCAACAATGGTAAAAATCGCCACAGAAATTGTGAAGGTGTATGAGATTCTTTAAAAACTCATGGTTTCATATGAAACTGTGGCAGAAAAGATTGCTAGGGACTCTGCCTCATTTGAATCTTTAATCCAAATCGAAGCAACAAATTCTTCTACGATGGTACCACAAGCGTTTCGAAGCATTCCTCTAATGCGACCCATCAAAATTCCACTTTGAAATATTATGTGGCAGTGGCTGCCAATTTTGACTACTCTTCTAATGTTGTTGCTTGTACCAAGTACTTACTTCTACATTTCGTCTTACATCTGCAGGGAAAAAAGGACACTTTGGACACCATCCTCTAATCCAAAATCCTAACCTCATATTGATCTTAATCTTATATGATAGTTCAATCGCTTCCACTCAATTCATCCCAAAAACAATATTATTTTGTTGGTCCCTAAAACCACAATTTGATTGGGTTATAAATTAGCAATCAACAAGTAAATGACCAACATCCTTTCTCAATTTAACAAAACAATTCCAAGTTAAAGTGTAAGATAAACAAATGAACATTGCCCTAATATTTGGTGGATTGTAAAAAATGGTCTTTCACAGTGCACCACTTAAGTGACTTGAGCACATTAGAATTAAGCTATTATTAGTACAAAGTTCAAACAGACGTGTTTCATAAAAATAAAATAAAATTTGGGTGTGTGTATAAATGATAAAATGCAAAAGGTCAAAGAGGGTGAAGAACCTTATATGGCTTGCTGTTGTGTGATGCCTTTGGGATGCAAGGAATAAAATCATCTTCAAAGGAGAATTGGCAGATCCGGCAGATTGCATATATCAGATAAAAATATCTTCGTGGAGCATTTTTTATAAATAGGTTAAATTCGTTACCTAAAGTCTATTTGACATTGAGACTCTTCCTAATTGAGACTCTTCCTAAAGTCTATTCGTTACCTAATAATCAAGACATCAAAACTAACGCTCTGCTAGCCAATAGTCTCTTGACTCTTGAGCTTGAAACAAACGTTTATAGTTAATATCTTGTTTAAAGTTCAACTTTCTAATTTGAAGAAGTTCTATTAGAAATCAAGAAAACAAATGATGTATAGTTAAATTTATAAACAATAGATATAACCTAGATCCCATTTAAGACCTAGAAATAAAACAACACATAGGAGGAAAGAAAGAGGGCTACGATATAAGAATAAGAACCAAGGAAGAAGAAAGAACGAAGCTCAACCAGCAGAAAATTTATTTTTTCTTTAATTCTCTGGTTTCCTCTCTTTTCCAGGCCCCTTTGCTCTAGTTTACTGCTCATATATTTATACTAAATAACTAGGTTAAGATCCTTACCGGTGGACCAAAATTGCAGGGTTGTTGGCGCCTGCATGCAACATGTGATATGTTTGAAGTACAAGAATGGAAAAAAGGAAAAAGCAAATGAAAAAGAAGAATTCAAATGATACTCAAGATATCAATATAGTTGTTGGGGCACATGCTTGCTGTTCTCCGTTCTTATTTTTTAGTCTTTTTTGTCATTTGGTGAAAGAGTGAAACTTAAACATCCTTGCTGTTTTTCTTAGTTTGGAGCTTTGCTTTATTTCAATCTTATAGACATAACTAAGATATATTTGATTCTTTACTCTATACATTTAGTTTTAGTTAACATAATTGAGTTTTAAATTGTATCTTTTGTAATTTGCTCCATTACATATAAATCCAGAATAATTTTTTTGAAAAGGATGAGTAATGGCAAGACATTTGGGCTAGACAACATACCCATTGTTGAAAAGTCTTGAGATAGAGGAATTGTGTGGTTCACTAAACTTTTTAACGAGATTGTGAGGACAAACAAAATGTCGGTTGAGTGGAGAAGAAACACATTAATTCCGATTTATAAGAACAAGGGGAATATACAAAATTGCACGGATTATAGGGAAATTAAACTTATGAGTCATACCATGAAGTTATGGGAAATGATAGTTGAACGAAGACTAAAAAAAGAGACTCGGGTTACTGATAACCAATTTGGTTTTATATCTGAGAGAACGACTATGGAAGCGATCTACTTACTTCGACGTGTGATATAACAATATAAGATAGATGAAAGAGACTTACACTTAGTTTTCGTTAATTTGGAGAAGGCGTATGATAGACTGTCTAAAGAGATTTTGTGGAAATCATAGAGAAAAAAAAGGTTAGGATTGTATATATTAGAGCTATAAATGATATGTATAAGGGAGTTTTGACTAGTGTGAGGACGCAAGATGGGGCTACTATGGAAATCATAGAGAAAAAAAAGGGTTAGGATTGTATATATTAGAGCTATAAATGATATGTATAAGGGAGTTTTGACTAGTGTGAGGACGCAAGATGGGGCTACTAACGATTTTCTCATAACAATATGATTGCACCAAGGGTCAACCCTAAGCCCTTACTATTTTACTTTATATTAGATGTACTTATGGAACACATTCAAGTGTTAGCACCGAGATGTTTGTTTTTGCAGATGATGTAGTCCTGCTTGGAGAGTCGAGGGAGGAATTGAATGGGAGGTTAGACACTTGGAGACAAGCCTTAGAAGTGTATGACTTCTGCCTGAGTAGAAACAAGACAGAGTATATGGAATGTAACTTCAAAAAAATGCATAGTAGTTCTACCTTGGAGGTAAAAGTAGGAGATCATATCATACCCCAAGTTACACGGTTTAAATATTTTGGGTCCATAGTACAAAATGACATAGAAATCGAAGCAGGTGTAAATCATCGTATTCAAGTTGGGTGGTTGAAATGAAGAAGAACCTCAAGTGTTTTATGTGATAAGAATGTACTGTTTAAGTTGAAAGCAAAATTCTATTGGACAACAGTAAGACCAACAATGTTGTATGGTACGAATTGTTGGGTGGTTAAGAACACGAGAATCAAGTAAGCGTAACAGAGATGAGGATGTTGCGCTGGATGAGTGGTAATACCAGACGAGATACGATAATGAATGACACCATTAGAGGGAGTTAGGGTAGCACCTTTAGTAGAAAATATGGTAGAAAATAGACTTAGGTACTTTTGACACGTTGAGAGAAAACCTATATAATCCATTTAGTAGACCCCCGCTTAGTGGGATAAGGCGTGGTTGTTGCTGTTGTAATTTTTGTGTGGTCGCAAGAGTTTACGCTCTTAAATGCACGCGAAAAAGAAGGGTATGAATGCACGTGTATATCATCATTTTGATGGTATGGTTCGTGCTACTAATGAGACAGGGGAGGTCAAGAGTCATATTGTACATATTTTAAAACCATCTAGGAAAGTCTCTGATGATATTGTTGCAAAAGATGGGTTGGTTTTGGATGCAAGGTTGTTAGAGGAAGTCCTCCAAGTATATATCATAACTGTGAAGAGTATTCCTCATAGTTGTCATCTTGCATTCTCTCATACATTAAAAGATGCTCTTTATCACGTGGTTGCTGATCCAGGTTCTGTAGTTCCTTGGGTTTAGTTGTTATTATTTCCTCGTTGCATATTACAAGTGTTCAAGCCTCAAACTTGGCAAGATCGTAGGTCTAGAAATTGAAAGTCCTTGCAACACCATCATATCTTGGTTGTTTGGCTAGATGCAGAGAAACTGACTGTTTCGCCGAGTTGGTCGATAGTGTGTTGATCGGGTATCGACATGATGGTACGGGTAACAGAGGAGATTATTTTGAGGAGAAAGACAAAAAGATGGGTCCGAACATCAGACAATTCCTTCGTAAGGTTACTGATGAACACTTCACAGTAGTAGTGAAAGTGTTGGGGTCATTGGAGTAGCCCCCGTATAATAAATATACCATGGAAATTTTGGTGGTCAAGCACCCGTATAGACCACCTCCTTATATGATGACCTGTTTTCAAAAGCTCCCCTTGTGGCTGAAGCTAACATCATTCTCAGGTGCATTAAATCGTTTCCTAAAGAGACATCTTGTGGTAGAGACGACTTGCGATCCCAACACCTTTTAGATGCATTATGTGGATTGACGTACTATTTGTTACTACCTCTGTTTCTTTTTAATTGTCTTTTTTTTTTTACATTTTACAGAAATCAAGACATTCAATAAATGTTACTACTTTTGATACAACAATATACCTTTTTACTATAATAACCTTATTCATTCAATATCTAATTTCATATATTTCTCTCTCCGCAATAAATAAGTAAGGATAATATTGGTAAAACAACATTTAATGTTGCATTGAACTTCGAAAGTGACAGCTAAATAGGAACAAAAAATTTCTCTAAAAGAGACACTTAAAAAGGAACGGAGGGATATTGTATTATTTTTCAAAAGAGAAATGATATTTGTACATCCATTTTTTGACAACTTTTGAAACAACCCTCTCTCTCATACTCACATGTTTTTTATTCTCTCTATTTTTCTTTCTCTCTCTATTGTTTTTGTCCAATAAGAATAAAGAAAAAGTGGTTGTCACAAAGGTTGTTCAAAATTGGTTGTACAAATATCACTCCTCTTTTCAAAAATTACCTCTGGCGTCTAGGTATTGAGACTAATGAACAGAGTTCTATCAAGAAATTGATCATCGCATGAGAGAAATAAGAAAGTAATCAATAGAGTTATAATAGTCCATACTTACTTATAATTTTAAGGGTTAAATATGTTTTTGTCCTTATAAATATGTCAACTTTTTGTTTTAGTCCCTCTAAATTTTTCTTCAACTCTTACTCCTTCAATTTTTTCATCTTCACTTTTGGTCCCTCCTTTAAAGTATAAATTTTGCAGAAAATTTTATAATATTATAAGGATCTCTTCCAAAAAAAATTAGAATTATTTACCAAAACATGAATTAAATATGATTTTTTTATATTTTTTACGGTAAAAAAATTCATATGTAATTTATGTTTTGTTAAAAAATTCTAATTTTTTTGGAAGTGATTTTTACAATATTCTATACATTTATGCACAATTTCATTAAAAAAAAAAATACAAAAATTTAATTAAAAATAGGGACCAAAAGTAGTGATTGAAAATTTTATAGGAACTAAAAGTTGCAAGAAAATTTTAGAAGGACTAAAACGAAAAGTTGGTATATTTATAAGGAACAAAAACATATTTAACCCTAATTTTAAAACATATTATTATTCATCTAGTTGAAGTTATTTGATGAATATAATATATTAAATACATTAGATAACGCAGAGAATGCAATCTGCTACCAAAATCATCATGAATCATTCAAACCAGTAAAGCATCGATCAGATACAAGGTTCTTCTGAAAATGTTTTTTTCACTGAATGCAACTAACTTAACCAAACTAATTGGTGTTCTCCAACATCAGATACACCATTAATTGCATGTATGCTGAATAAGAATAGATAACAATAATTTATCAAAAAAAAAAAAAAATAGATAACAATACAACATTTGAATACATGAATTATATCCATGCAATAAACAAATCAATCTGTACAAAAAATATATAAATAAAACCCTGGTTTGTTTTCCACTTTTCTTCTTTATAGAGTAACATAATCGCTGTTCATGAATGGTGGTTATATTGCTTTAATTTTCAAGCATTACACCTTTTTTCTAAAAGTCTCTATTTAACCATTGCAACTTTTCAAATATATTTTAGAAATTTCTCTCACAACTTATTTCTTAACAACCAAGAAACAGCTTATTCCTTGCTAGACTTTACCAAAAAAAAGCCCTTGACATTAGTGAATATGGAACATGCAGTATTGATTTTCATTCAATTTAGCTCAAAACTATTTCGCTCAAACTTTCAACTGACAAATCCATCTTCTCTCATTCAGAATTTTTTTCCTACTTACTTGCAAAGAAGAGAACGTCTCTGTGGAGAGAAATTTTCGAACATATCTAGGAATTATTTAGATAAAATAATGAAAAATATTAAAAACAAATTAGTGGTACTTTTTTTATGTATTTGCGAAATTTCATTAAGAGGAGAGAATCTATCTTGTATAGTTAATGGCGGTCGAAATTTCATATCAATAACATTGTAACCCAAAAATCTTACCTTACTTTTGTGTTTAAATAAATTAATTTCAATTATATTTTGACAGGGATAGCATAACTACACATAGTGTAATATATGTCCGTGAATTAATAAATATATACAACTTTTCGTTATATTGATATTATATAAATACTTTTCTTCTTGAAGGGTGATTTTCACTAGTAGCATTGGTTGTGTTTGGGTGGTGATAAGCACCGCTACCCATGGTCGTCGTGGTTGTTCTTTTTTGCATGGAAGTAGCAATAGTGGTGGTTGCCACGACAGTGAGGTCGACAAAGTTGTCAAGTTCATCAGTTAACAAAACAATGTTCCTTGTCTCGCACTTCAATTTGTGACATTATTTTCACAATTTCTATATGCCAAAGCCCAAAGGTTATAGCTAGCTGGTAAGTAGTCACCGATGGGCGCTCCGGTTGAAGTCTTAATATGCTAGTAGAAAGGAGGATACAATCTCAATTTTGTATTTCTTTTTTCTTGAAATCGGAAGGTTAACACCAAAAAATTGACATGGTTTAATTGGTAAGGGATTTGATTCTTCTTAGTATTTGAATATAAGTTTGATTTATAATTGGTGTGTATGAAAGTTCCATATTTAAGAGAAACAACTTCTAAATATATAATGAATCATAGAGGATAATAACGAAAAACAATTTGTACTATTGGACTTTCGTAATCTAAAGTCAAATTTGTATCTAAAGTCAAATTTGTCTATCATCAAAGGACTTTCAATACGAGCAAATAATATTAAAAGTTAAATAATATTAAAGTTCCTGTTCATGTGGGACAAACTAGCCTTGAAGCATTATCATTATTTTCAAAATGAGTGTGAAGATCCTACCTAAACTCTACTTGCTCAGATCTTTCATGCCAAGTATAAAGTCGTGTAATAATGATAAATCTAAAAAATGATCCACAATAGTTCAATAAACGATTCTTGACAGGTGCGATACAAATGAATTAAAATTTGTATTGAAATTGATCACCCTCGTCACTTTCTATAATTCTCACATGAGAAATAATAAAGTAACAAGTTTTTAATAAAAAAGAATTAAAATTCTCTTTTACAATATATATCACCTTTATTCCTCTGAGTCAACATATGCTATTTTTTGTCGCCCAATAACAAGTAGAAAGGATCTTTGTAAATGCTTTTTATCTTGGCTTGTCATATCATGATTGATTCATGGGAGCGTATTGTATAAGTTAGTTATTAATAATATAATTAGAAGATGTAAACGTGCACGGAACAACTCTTTAAAGTCACAACAAGCAAGCAATATCAGTGTAAAGTGTAAGTGTAAAAGTTGAAACTTTGAGGACTTGGTGATTCAACAAACAGTCAGCAAGCAACAAATGGTATTAAATAAAGCAGATAATACAATCTGCTACCAAAATAACAAATCCATTCTAACCAATAAAGCATTGATCATCAGATACAAAGTTTTTTCTGAAAATGTTATGCAACTAACTTAACCAAACTAATTGGTGTTGCCCAACACCAGATACAACCTAACTGGCATGTATGGTGAATTACATTAGTAGAACAATGGATAACAGAACAACATTTGGATACATGAATTATATCCATGCAATAAACAAATTGATCTGTACAAAACATATAAAGAACCTTGGTCTCTAAACACTATCTCTGTCTTCATATATTTATCTTATCCTTCTGTATGTTTTACACTTTTCTTCTTTACAGAGTAACTTCAGTCTCTAATCCTTTTGAAATCATGCATTGGTGTATGCAATGCTCAAAAATGAAAACTTGATGAATGATATCTTGCCCTTTTATCATTCCTTATATCTGAGGTTGCAGAGATGAACAACAACGGAATCTGTTTTAAAGGGAAAATAATCAATAATTAAGTCCAAAATAACAGCTGAGGATTTCTGGCAGTATAAGCTTTGCATTTAACATTTGAACTTTGAAGTCAATAACAGGCTGCACCAATAACAAATTCAAAATTTAAGGTGCACCAATAACAAAAGCCAAAGCAATGTGGACGTGAAACAACCAATGCTTTTGAACAAATTCTCTGAGTGACTCTGCAGTGGCTGCACCGCGCCACAGAGGATTGCCTTTTCCTCACATTGGACAAATTGATAGGGTAGTCTTGAGTTTTTAGCTATAATTAGGAACTAAACAATTCAGTCTAGTGAAAAGGCTTTGACTATAATTTAATGAAAAGCAAACTAAAGTGGTTCAACCAAGTGACCAGTTCAGAAGGGTCAACAAGTTCGCCAATTATTTCCTAGTGTTATCGCATGATTTTTTGGAGGTCCCAACCAGAGCACCAGCTCACAGTTTTCATGGTGGTCTGACTTGAGTTAGGATTGGACATAACCGCCAATTAGAAACAGAGAAAGAGTAAGAAATTCTAATTCTTAACCAATCATAATGTATGAAATATTATTCCAAACAAAAGTATGGAATATGACAACTTTAAGGATGCTATTGATAAACTCTAGGAAAGCAACACAATAAATATAATGCAACTTACCAACAACCAAGAAGCAGTTTATTCCTTGCTAGACTTCGCCCAAAAAAAACCCTTCTTTCGGGTTGGGTGATTATCTAACATGCTTTTGGAACCCTTTGAGCCAAATGAGAAGTGTCTACTCAGAAAAGGTTTCCCAGAAGAGCTTCTTTTGCTAGAACTAGAGTCCATTCTAGGACCTTTATTTTGACGCCTTTTATCTCTAAACTGATCAAATACAACAGAATCATCATCATCATCGTCAATATCATTATCCACAATTTGGTTCCTTGATTTCTTATTTCTAGCTTTTGAATCCATTTCAGCTTTCATAGCTTTTTCAAACAATTTACGAGTTTGTTTCTCGCCAAAAGTGCAAACTGGGCAAGCTGGGTCATACTTATTGATTTCAGGTGTGATACTCTCTAAACATTCAGCATGATAGACGTGTCCACAAATAAGAACAGAAACTACAGAAAGGTCATTATTTGCAATAATCTTTTGAGTGCTCCAAGAAGACTTTTCAGTTAAATGATTTGAGCAAACACCACATGTTTGCAAATCAACTGGAGAAGTTGAAAACCGGCTACTGAATCTAGCCAACCTATCACAATTAAAACCAAATGACTCGCTATCAACTGACCATCTTTCCATGTGAGGATTGCCCATCAGCTCAGTAAAGCCAGGCCTAGAACAATAATCTGAAGATCCCCCGCCAGAGTGCATACCATATTCATTGCTCCGTGAAGGAAACACTGGCCTTTCTTCGGATGCATAAAAACTGCTAGGTGACTTAAATCCCATGATCCGGCTATCAGAAACTTGCCGTGATAATTGGTATCCTCTGGAATGGGAGGGCCACTTTGATGGCGTTGAGCTGGATGGAGGTAGGCGGCTTTGGGATGGCAGAGGAGATATTGACAACGAAGTAGAAGACAATGTAGGTGAAGTTTTTGTAGGAAACGGACAAGATATTGATACTGCCGATGATTCTTCCAATTCATTCACCTATATAGAGATTAATAAGCAGGAATTGTGCCCCAGAAATCAGATATGAACTACTTGCAAAAACTTAAAACAACACCAAATTCCTTTTTAGTTATAATATTACCTGGTCCATTCTCCCATCTATGGAAACATTCCTTGAAATAGATTGATCTGGCATAAACATGAACAACATCAGGTCTATAAACCAAGCAGATGAGTGAATGATAATTTACTAATGGATCAGTTAAATTTAAAACAAGGATGGTCTACGTTTTTTTCTAGAGAAGTGCTAGCAACACTAACTCTAACACTCATTCTCTTATTTGGTGAAACTCATGTAGGATCCACAATTTGAAAATAGGTCCTACATAAAGTGGTGAGACCCACATGAGTTTCACCCAATAAGAGAGTGGGTGTTAGAGCAAGTGTTGAAAAAGAGTGTTGCTAGCACTCCTCGTTTTTCTAATAGCAGCATTGCTGTCTCGTATTGGTGCAGGGATTGCCAAGACAATAATTAATACAAACGAAGCCACATCAGGATACACAGTAATTACTTGGTCTTCAGAAAAAGATACACATTGATCTGAAAGTGTTTTTTTTTTTTTTTACTTTTTAAAGGACTTAACATACACAATTTTCTCAAGCATGGACCTTCATCCAAGATTGTGTGTTTATGAGGGGAACTTCTATAATCACCAAGTTTATCGCTCAAGACCAAAATGAAATGTTGGGTGGACAGTCCTCTAGAAGACTTGGATAATAAGCTTGTTTTTCCCTATTGGGTGGGCATGGGGGATTTACAGAATAATTTTCATTCATATTATTTGAGAGAATGTGATTTGTATGGAAAATCCTTGATGATATGTGATAACTTTTCATGCAAATGGGATTGTTAATTCGTCGTTGATTTTTTCAGACCATTTACCATTTAGCGATGCATATATGCTTACAGGATTTCCAATTCTGTTATATATTTTGTTAATCAAGTACTGGGCTATGAATTACGATGAACTAGAGAGAGAAACATAATAACTTATCCAATGGTGCATATTCCACCCTAACACAATGAAATAATGTAATCAGACTATCAACGGCCAATCAAAATGGTTCAATAATCTATTCAAACACAGTTAAGCCTTTTAACAAACAAGCTTCCACAAAATGTTGTCTTTTGAATTTTATACTCAGGGTAACAAGCACTAGGGGGATAAGGACCACTCATTATTTTTAATATTACAAGGATTATGAGCATTGCTGCTGATTTAACAATGGGACACAATACCAAATTAGCTATTAATGTTCATTTTGTTTCAATAGGCACAGACTAGACCGTGAAAGAAAAGAATGTCATGAAACACATTAAAATTGGAAATTTGAATTTCTAATATAAGAAGTTGTACCAAGCATTATATTCTCTCCTCTTTTCTCTTCATTAAGATATAAATCACAAAGATTGAAGGAAAAACATTTTTATTTGCTGAGCTTTCAGAAAAAATAGCCCAGAGGGATTTGATGTTTAACAAAGATAACTTATGAGACATGTTTATGTACTGATGGTCAATTGTTTCCTAAATAAAAGGAGCCAGCTTGAAGTTCCACTGGTCTGTTTTTATGTTGTATTGTGTATATCACAATGACTACTGTCATAGCTTCGATGTAGCAGTGTGATTATATTTTCATTCTATTTAATAAGTTACTGGCTCATCTCATGAGACATGTCAAATAATGACTAGGAAAAGAAGAAAAAAATTACTGCGAAAAGCAAGTAGGTGTGTCATGGATAGTTAAAATCAGAGAGTTGATTCAATGAAAATTACCAGAAAATGATTTTGTATGTTGAGCAGTTCCTTCAGAGATTGGGGATTTTTGCCATCTATTCCTTTGATAATTCTGCAACGGGCTTCCATCCTCGGATACATGTGATTCATTTTTATTCTCCAATCTGTCGTTGCTGCTAACACCGTCAGAAAACCAATTTATAGAAGTATCTTCTCCAGCTACACGGCTTCTATGATCCCATCGCAAGCTCCATGTTGGGGAACACCGAGCATTCCTATGCCAGACTTCACTGGTTGGTCCACTTTGAATAGTTTTATCTCTCGCTGCAACACAACATGCAGCACCCATTCTGAAATTGATATTAATATTTAGCTTCTTATATTAACACAACCGCCAAAAACACCCATTCACCAGTGAGCACCGTTCTCTTCCTGAAACAGATGAAAAAGTCACATCATCAATTGCAATAATCTATCTATAATTTCACAGCCAAAACATAATTAAAAACAAGAATAATGATCTAATTGGATCCCTCAAATATTCTCGTGACCCAATTTCATCCTTGACAAACATAAAGCCCAAATTAGTCCTAACCTTTATATACGGAGGAAAAATTAATCACTCACTCATTATAACAGAAGGACTAATTTCCCCCCGCTATGAAAATGTTAGGGACTACTTTGGTACCGAGAAAATTGCAAAGGACCAAATTGGGTCTTCATGCTAAAAACAATTACAATGATTTTTCAACCAAAAAAGAGTATGAAATGGAGTGTATGGATAATCAACTTAAGAAATAACAGTAACTACTTAAACCATGTTTGGATTAGCTTATTGAGCTTATATATTGGCATAAGCACTTGTGAGACTGTTTAGGAGAACTTACGAAAACAACTTATGACATGTTCAACATAAACTGTTTCCAGCTTATTTCAACAAGCTCTTCAAGATAGCTTAATAAAACAGCTTATAGCTGATTCGAAAACAATTTGACTTTATTTTGTCTTCTTGTGTAATAAAAATAGCTTATTCATAAGCACTTATGCTATAAGCTGCAAATTAATATGTTTCTTACAAACTCAAATCACCAGAAAAATGAGACACTGTATCAAAGAAAATCGAATAAAATTGGCTCCAAATAAAAAAAAAAAGCTAAAAATCAAATTTTGAATATATTTATTAAAATGAAATTGTGAATATGATCCAATCGAAAAAAATCTGATGAAACACCCAAAATCTAAAAAATAACAAAATTCAACATACAACACTTGGATACACCCACTAAAAAATTCATGCGAAAAAACCGGGATTGTCAGTAAAAATAATCGAATTTGAATAACACTAATAACGCATCATTCAAAATTAAAATAAAAATGAAATCAATATATATATAAATAAATAACACAGTTACGAATATGAACTTGAGAGAGAGAGTGAATAGCGTACCTTAGACGAAAACAAAGGGGGAGAGAGAGAGAGGAGAGAGAGGTTCTTTACTTCAGTTGTTGTAAAGGAATTTCTAGAGAGAGAAAAAGTTGCAGAGAGAGAAGGAGAGAGAAAGAGGGAGAGGAGGGAAAGAAGAGAAAGATAAAAGAGAAAATGGAGCGGCGCCGTCTATTTGACGCTGTTAAATTACAAGGACTTTCTGTGATGTGATAGTCACGGCGTTTAAATACATCCGTCGTTTCATGAGAATTAGGCCACATCTTATTGTTTATGAACTCCGTCAATTTTTAAAAGGTCTTGTTAACCGATGTCTCATACTAATTAATAACATATGTTTTAGTGTTGATTAAGAAATCTATAAATAAAAAATTTGTTTTCAAAATATAAGTTTTGATTTTTGATTAAGTAATGATTACACTACTTTTAATAAATAAAATGAGTAAATTACACTCCCCTCCCCTCAAAGATGCTTGAATTACACTCTCCTCCCCTCTTATGTTAAAATATACACTTCACTCCCTTGAAAAATAAAAGTTATACTCCACTCCTCTATAAGATGTTTGAATTACAGACTCTCCTTTAATAATTAAATATGCACTACACTTTAATCTATTTTAACATAATAATTTTTTTAATGATATATATTAATTTTGAACCACCATTTAAGAAAAATAATTTCATTTCTTTATAGTTTAAATGCCAATGATAATTAAAGTTAAATATTTTGCTATTAATTTTATAATTTAGAGTATAAAATTAACTTTTAAATAAC
>Ga0315914_1007540_pt1 | contig 15013 bp, 6 predicted proteins | sample MpolenodulesMG_FD_203920 | JGI IMG/M metagenome (GOLD analysis project Ga0315914, IMG submission 203920) | Medicago polymorpha root nodule microbial communities from Los Angeles, California, United States - elongated nodules | ecosystem: Host-associated > Plants > Roots > Nodule | place: USA... | reverse complement strand
GACCGAGTCAAAATTGGTCTAGGGGGTCAAAACTGCCAAAGATCCAATACATAGGGGGCTGTTTTGTATTTTAATTAGTTAGGGGGCTAAAATCGCAACTTCGTGAAACATAGGGAACCAAAAGTGCAATTAAGCCTATAAATAAATAGTTAATTAAGTTAGAGTTTCTTAACAATCATAATTACATGGAGATAAAACTTTCCTAATACAAGTTTTTTGGTAAATATATTGATTGGATTTTTAACAGAGGTCATTTTTCTCATCATGACAATCGTTAATTAGAAAGATATACGACACAGGATTCATGTTTCTTGCCAAATTAAGAAAGGACCGTGTAAAAATTATTCTCTCGACAAGCCTGTTAATCAAATGTGAATCAAGATTAATGGCTATCTACAAAGTACAATTTTTTAATCAAGAAGAAAGATTATTGTTTAGTCAAGTATGAAAACAACCTTTTTAGTTAAGAAAAAAGACCAGTTATGTCCGAGCAGCTCAATTGATAAAGATATGCATTATGATATGCAGAGGCTTGAGTTCGAACCTGGACACCCCACAACCTAACTCAATTAAAGTTGGAGCCAGTTTGATAGTGGATAGTGAGAGTTTGTGAACACTATATAAATTTATCTTTTCAATAAAAAAGTTTGTATAGGTAAATTTGACCGAACTCTGTCATCAATTTGTCTAACGGGGGTGGTGCGATTGATGTGAGAAAAACCATGAGTATCCCAGGATTGTTATCTCAAGCGCTGCAAGTTGATTGCTCACACCATGCTTGCTAGTCCAAGATGTTTTGCACTAAATTGCTTTCTTTTTTATTTCTAAACTAATTTTATCTATTAAAATTTATTTTACATTGAGTGAATTCAAAGTGAGACAAGATAAAGAGAGTGACTTAATTTTTTAAAAAAAATATAAATTCAAAATTGAAATTCATAGCTGAAACTATATTAAAAGCCAAAATGCATAATGCTAGCTAGCCAAAATTCTTCTTCTATTATATTTATTTATTATTTAGACTTAAATGCAATTTTAATCTCCTATTTTTAAATTGTTAACTTTTGATACCTCATTTTTTAAAACCAGCATTTCGATTTCGCCTTCTTCCTTTCCATCCAAATTCGTCTTTTTCAGAAACTATAAAGAAAAAGAACAGCAAACTCCAACAAACAACACAAACACGCACAAATAACACCATCAAACAACAAAAACACCAACAAAGAGCACGGACACGTGCAAAGAAGAAGAAGAACATAATCAAATTTAAGATTGGAGGACGGTTGCCTAAGCTGGAATTGAATTCAAAGTTGGAGGACATGACTTCTCAGCGACAAGATAATTCTATATTGGAAGATGGGAAATCGTCTCAACTGAAATCGAATTTGAGACTCGAGGATCGAGAGTTTGTCTTAGCCAGAAGCATGAAGAACACACTTTTCATTTTAAATCGTCTCAGCAAAACGAATATGGAAGGAAGATGATTATCTCTGGATCTGTTCTTGTGTTCCTCAATTTGAGAATTTTTTCTTCAATTTGGGAATAGAAGAACATTTTAGGGTTTCTAATTTTATTCCCCCAATTTTTTTTTCAATATTAATTTGTAATTTAATTTTATGATATTTTAATATATAATTTTTAATTAAAATAACACGAAAATGAGGTGTCAAATAATGTACCACGTAGACAATGACATGTATGATCCACGTATTAATGAGTATGCCATATCATCATGATAGGAGGGAGATCAATTTTTTTTTGTTGAATTTAAAACTAGAGGATCAAAATGGTAGCTTTTAAAAATGGAGTATAAAAAAAGTTAACAATTTTAAAAATAGGATGATCAAAAATGCATTTAAACATATTATTTACTATCAAAGCCAAAATTCTATCATGCAATAATAGTGTGTATGTGTTTCATTTGTGGAGAATTGAATTGAATGGAGTGGGGTTTATGCTTACTTGTAAAGTTAAACTTTTGTCTCTGAAGAAATGAAGTGGGGTTTATGTTTACATGGATAGTTTAATTGTTGCCAATATGGAGAAGACGACGAAACTGGTTATGGCCCAACAAAACAAGATTGTGGTCTCTTGTCAACAGGATAAACAAACAGTTTCTCCACTTCCATCATTCTCTTTTTTGACCCTCTCACTCTGTTGCCAGTATCTCTTACTTAACGAATTAATTATGATTTTTAATGTACTAATCATGATTACAATAGTTAGTTACTTTCTCTGCAAACTGCGATGTTCACAACATCAAGACTCACCAAAATCAGAGAGAAAATATACGATCGCCTGCAATTAAAGGATAGTAATTCTTAAGTAGTGATTACCATAAATTCAAATGGTTTACACGCATGTTCTGTGAGCTTAACTCAATTGTTGGTAGGGATAATGCATTATATATGTAAGTTTGAGGTTCGAATCTCGGACACCACAAAAAAAAATTGTTTACACGCATGCAAAAATCCATATCATTTAATCATTTAAACAAGAGTTAATTGTTAAAATTAACCATGTAATATTAATATATGTGATGTTAAACATCACCCTATAAAATAAAAAGCACATATTATAACCTTGTACGGGCCGTTCCAATAAAATTGGATCGGTTATAATATTAAAAATGGCCCACAATAAAAAAATTAATGATAATTTAAACAATTATAAATTAACAATAAGCATTATTTTGATTTTAATTTGTTTTGTTGAATTTTTTTTGTTGATAGATGTGTGAGTTTTGGTTTAACTTGTCCATTTACTCTTTATTTTTGTCAAATAATAAGTGTTTGATTTGAACCTACATAACAAAAGAAAACATTACCCTACATCACAATAATTATACTCATACCCCTACAAATAATTGAGGCCCCCCATAAATTGGAGGCCCGACTTCGTAGAGCACCTTGCACATGCCCAGGAATGGGCTTGACCTTATTTTTGACTCTATAATATACACCTTATCCAAAAAAGTGATATAGAGGTTGAATTTCTTCATCATTTTTTCCAGGCGTGTTAGAACGTTAAAATGTCGCTTTACACAAAAAAAAATAGAATTTTCCTATTAGGGACGGATTAATTATGAATTTTTATTTCCCATATTTATGAATTTCTTAAACAACTCACAATTAATTCGTCTGTCGTTTAAAAACTCCAAAAATTGACAGTGACAATTCTTACGATGTTCTAACAATTCCTTTGATCCGTGAATATACGCTTGCTCGGAACAAAATCGGAATTTTGCACGTTTTAGTTTAAAAATAAAAAAAATTGAAACGTTTTCAAAATGATATGGAACTTTGCAAATCCTTTTTATGTTTTTTTATAGATGTCTCTACAAACTATCATTTCAAAATTCAATTTTTAGGTCGAGATTTCTGTTGTTTTACTTTTTGGCGCTTTCAAATTTAGAATTAATCCGTCCATAATTGAAAATTTCTATTTTTTTTTTTGCGTAAAGTCATATTTTAATATCGTAACTCGTAAAAATGCTAAAAAGAAATCATGAAAAAATTCATTCTCTAAGTCACTTTTTCGAACTTAAAAAATAATAAGAATTTCAAATTATAAAGTTAGAATAAATATTTTTTATGTAACAGATTCTTTCTTTTGCATACATTACACTATCAATTTCAACAATTAACCTTTAAAATAACAAATAATATTGATTCTTTCCTTTCTACTTTTATTGAGTGCGACTAAATAATCATAGATTTGTAATTGTATCCAAACAAACAAACGTTGCTTACAATTAAAAATGGTGATAATGGTTGGAACTTGGAAATAACACAAGGGTCACACAAGAAAAATTTATCAAAGCTGTAGGCATATCAGAGTCAGGTCCATCAGTCCAAAAAAATCATTAAAATTTATAAAATTTCGAGTTTGTTTTGAAACCAAACAATCGAGTACTATGTTGTTAAGCTAATACAGAAATAGTTTTTTTTTCTCCCTTTATGCATGGCTTTACTGTGCATTACTAGTAATAGAATCCCCTATTGCTACAACTTCCATGCTAGCAATCATAAAATTGATGTAAAATATGAACACGTTGTAATTGAACGAGAAACAGTAACATCAATTAGATACTCATACAACACATCAAAGAGTAACATCGTTAGATAGTCTATGTAGTAATTCTTTAGACAATGATGTATGCACGTATAAAATTGGACTCTCTATGTCAAGTCGTTATAGGTGGACGGTTTCTTTCTACAATCAACAGTTTTTTTTTTTTTTTTTTTAAGAATTCAACCTATAGTTCTTGATGAGTTATCATGTTATACAGATAGATACCTTTGTCTATTAGGATATTCGTTTCAATGTCTATTCTACTTATCAAGATAAAAAGATTGAGGGAGAGGAGCAAAGTGACATAGATAAAGTGATAGAAAATCAAAATTGAATAAAAGAGAAACTTGATTAAAACCATTTTGTCCAAACTTTCATCACTAGCCACATACAACAAATTAACTTCACAACATGCATGGATTCTGGCATAAACAAATTAAGAGAAGAATATTTAGGTTTAATTGTACAATACTACTATGCGTTGATCAAGTGTCGCGATTGCGCAATTTTGATCCTCCGCTTGGTTTCCTTCTCTGTTGTGGTTTTGGCGGTCCACATCCCAATTCTTTTCTCAAATTTACATGAAGTTAACATTATTTACTGAGGTGACACACAACTTTCACCGCCCTTGTGACTTTTCTTTGAAATTAATAATTACTAATTCTTAATTAGGGATCATATTCATTCTAGATTGGACGAGTTGATTTTGACATTTTCTTTTTATGCCTATTAAGTGATATCATATGAGCGTAAAATTTAAAAGAAATTTGAAGAGGGACTAACAAATTACAAACGAAGAAAACAAAAGTGGTCAAAGTCACTCAAAAAAGTAGTGGTCAAAATCGCACATTCGCAATACTTAAGGAATCAAAAACGCAATTAAACCTAATTATTTTTGCACCAACATTGTTTCTTTCTAAACATTTGCTCTATCGAATTAAATTATGATATCATTGTCTCGTAAGTCCAATCCAATGGTTAAAGTTTGTCAAAATATTTGGTAAATCGTGGCGAGAATTTGAATTTGAAATAATCACATTCTTCACATTCAGTGTGTGTGTGTGAGAGTTTTATTTAATTTTTAGAATATCATTATAATATCTAAATGAGGACATTGCATGATATATGTAAGGGTCAAATTTCGAATCCCAAACACCCCATTTATTCATCTTAAAAGTGAATTTTTAATCGTTAGGCAACTTAAGAATTTTTTTTACAAATTAAACCTCATTTGAATCAACTATAAGATTTGGCAAGCCATAAAAGTGTCTCAAACTTAATTTTTTTTCACAATTTGGGAAAAAATTCCTTTGTTGATATAATCATTTGGAATATGGAGCAAAATAATGATTCAATCCTTCGACTCTTGGCGGCATCAAACTACACATGTGTCACGTTATAAGGTCATTTTAGGTTGGAAAAAAGTGCAAGTGGGCAACCACATCCCATATGCTCTTTAAATTGGTGGACGTTTGACAAATAATTATTTGAAGCAAAGTTGTGTGCGCAAATGGGATTATATGATATTTGATAGCAATGGATTGACAAGCATTTCGTCGTTTTCATATGTAAGTGCACATATTCATCATCTAGACAAACCTAAACCCCTCCGAAAGAATAGGCTTTTTGGCTAATGAAATCTAGAATTGAATTATTATGGCATTGAAACTATTGTGTGAGCAGGGGTCAACTCAATCTTCCCAATAATAAAACGGTTATACTTTAATTTAAGTTTAGTTCAGTGGTATAAAGACACGTCTTAAATATATAAGTCTCAGATTCGAGATATGCTAATAATGTTTTTGAAGTTTGTAAGTGTTTCTTGTTCTCTAAGATTTTCTCTGTCTTGAATTGAAATTTCATCTTCTCACCCTAAATTTATCGTTATTGGATGGGAAAAAAGACGGTTAGGCTTTAGTTAATCACTTATGAGATTAGTATCATTGTGGAATGTTGAGTCAAAAAGAGCCAAAGCTGACATGGAATGCTTGAATCTCTACACATTTCATTTCACAGGAACACAACTGATTGCTGCATACAACTTCTGTGTGTTTGTTTAGTAGTGCTATCATGGTGATTAATAATGTCCCAATTCATGTCAAGCGATTCATAACCATGCAGCATCAATGGCTCGTATTTATTCACAATTTTTGGGAATGACATTGACACGTATTCTTTTTTTTTTTTTGTTGAGAGAATTGACACGTATTCATATATGGTTGAACAAATGCGTTGATATAAATATTTAATTCCCCTGAAAAAATTAATTGTATGCTCCATGTTTTAATATTTTTGAACAATCAATGTTTTAATATTAAGATCTCAATTAGTATATTTTTATATACAATTACTATTGCCAGATTTGAAATCAAATCTCACGCAAAATATTCATTAAAAAAAATATCATGGGAATTATTAATTCTTTTTTGAAAGATCATGGGAATTATTAATGGTTAAGGTCATTTAAATGTATTCTAGAGATGTAATCATGGACCATATGTATAAAAAATATAACAATCTTTGAGTAAAAAAATTTATATAACAATCTATTCTGAATGAGACCTCAACTTTGTGATACCTTAATTAGAAAAGAACAAAAACAAATCTTCATGATACCTCTTAGAGTCTTAGTTATCTTGGTTCATCAAATTTATCGACAAGCCAATTGTTGCGATGATCACCTTGTAAATCTTGGTCATGTAATGTAGGTTCGCTTTTCATTAGCAACATAAATACTCCTCTCCCAAATCCAGGCTTTCACGTCATTTTTACGCTATTGTTAGTAGTATTCCCGGTAGTTTTTCTTTTATTTCCTTCTGATGTAAAAGATACAGATGCATATATTAAATTCATTATTTTTTTTTTTATATAATATATTAAATTCATTTTATACTTATAAAAAACATTATATAATTTTGATACACTACTTATTTCAAAACTTAAAAAAAAAATGTAAAAGAAAATCGGCAGTTTTAAGAGTTGAACCTAAGACCTCTTGGTGAAAACTCGCACGCACTAACCAACTGGGCTTGGGCTTCTTATTTGTTTGATCACGTTCAGTTAATAATCTATACTCTCACTGCAACACACACAATTGCATAAACCCTGAAACCCTTGTCACAATCACTATTCACTAGCGCCGTCGTCGATCTCCGCCGTAACCACCGTCGTCGTGAAACCCTATTTCCGTTCACAAGAGATGAGTATGTCAAAATCCAACGGCATAATCTTCACGAAGGAACCTTACATCGAGAATGCAGAACCTCGCAAAATGTAACTAACTAATTAACCTTTGTTAATCTTTAATTTCGTTTTTTTGTTGATTAAGCTTTGTTAATTTTCACTGATTAAACTTTGTTAATTTTTTTTATTGATTGTTTATTGCAGCGCGGGAATTTTGTATTCGACGCTATCGGATAAAGATATCACCAAAATTGGTGAAGCTCAAGTGTGGCAAGATCGTTACTATGATGCATTTAAAAAGGCCGTTGAAGGCGGCGTGTTGGATCCTCGTCTGGTACTGTCTATTTCTTCAATCATCATCGGTGTTTATCGTATAAGTGTTTATGTATAAGCTAACAAAATATGAAATGAAGTTAAACAATTTTTTTTTTGTAAGAACAACTCCTATGATAAAAATCTGCAACGACATTTCATGTGTAGAGGGTTCAAACTGTGGTTTTCCCTTTTTTAACACCTGTGTGAGTTTTGCCGCCAAGCTCTTTAGAACAGAAAACAAAAGTAACACCAATCTTTTTCCACAAGCTATGGAAAAGAGTCTCACCAGGATTCACTCCCTTCGGTTCTATATATAAGCAAAAAAAAAAAGTGCGACACAAATTAAAAATTCAATTTTATTCATTTATTTTGTTATTAAAATAAAAAAAAATGAGTTTACTGCACTTCCAAATCTATCCTTGCCTTTTTTTTTTGTTCAAATTGTCTAGTGGCTTGAATTTCACTCTTGAGTGAATAAGTAGAAAATCCTGGGTTCAAATCCCGATACCCGCATATTGTAATGTCTCTATCTACCGAGTTATGCTCACGGACTATACTTGCCTTTCTTATGTGATGTTACAACTCGCACATTCTAAAAAGTACTCGATTATTAATATTTATTGCATTCAATAAAAGTCTTTTAACATCCTCACTAATAGTGTTTAAAATTAGTAAAATAGCTCAGTATTCAAGATGAAAAATGGGTTTTTAATGCTACAAGGAAGTGAAGATGGGTTTCCACACAAGCACAAGAAGTGATCGGTGCATCTTCACATACACACATTGTTTTAATTCAATATACCCAGGAAATGATGTTGTTGGAAATATATTAGTACAACTTAAATTAAATGAGGGTATTATTGAAAAATATAATATTCTTTTTAGGTGGAAAAAAAAAATTTAATATGGTGAAATTGTTGAAAATTGCTTATATTTAGAACCAAAGAATATATTTTTTTTCTTTATTATATTCGAAACCGGAGGGAGTATGTAGTAGATAAGCTCAACTAAACCAATCGAACTACGTCTCAAGGTTTGATTTGTTAGATTTACTTGTTTAATGGTTCTAATTCAATGGGTTGGCTTTTGCCAATAGTGACATTTAGTGTCCATGGATCCTCAATATGTGACATATTTGGTGTTCTTAAGATTTTTGGACTGTTGCCTAAAAAATGATTAATAACATATTCATTTGGAACTTGTATGGATTTTTGTTATTTTTCCATTTACTGAAGAAGTTAGGTTGATAAATACTTTCTTTTGACTTTCCATCTGTTTGATCATGTATTCTCCTTTTATAATGGCCATGTCTTTTCCTGTATTGAATATATAATAATAATGTTATAATAATGAACATTGTTTTCATGCAATTCAGGGCCCTGCTAATAAGGGTAGTCCTTCCTGTGAAACATGCCATGGGAAATTTATGGATTGTCAAGGGCACTACGGATACTTACCACTTGCCCAACCTGTTTTCAATGTTGGATACTTAAATACAATTGTGAAAATACTGAAGTGCATTTGTAAGGTATCCATATCTTCAGATGATCCTTATTTACTCTCACTCACTCTCTCTGGATTTTGTTTTTTCCTTTATTGTCTACTTACATAACATGTATATATGGATGGCACTATTTCTGTATGTTTAGTCTTAGGAGTCAGTCTTTTGAAGAACTGTTAAGTTTCCTGCTGTAAGAACTCTAACTCCAAGCACCATTAGACCTTTGGTTTGGTGGTCACTCACTTGGTGATAAGGGGAAAAATTTCCTTGTTCGAGGTTTGAGACTGAGTCTCCATTTGCATCAGGAAAAGAGCTCAAATTTATAAGAATGTTGATATTGCTACCTTTGTTCCAATTTCAGCTTTGTATAGTTTATGCTTTTTTGTGGTCTGTTGCTTTCATCAACTTAGTGGGATCTAAATGTAGTAAATGAGTTGGATCCAAATATGGGTTATGATAGAACATTATGGCGTAATTTGATCCATGTCGCCGACCCCATTTAGTGGGATATGGCTTGGCTGTTGTTTGCTTTCATCAACTTACAAAAAAAACCCGTGTGACTAAACATGAGTGTTATTTTTTCTGAAAAATTTAGTGTTTATAGACATATATTATGCAGTACTTAAACAAAAGGAAAAAAAAAGGTTATAATTCATTCAAAGTTTGTTGCAATGCATAAAAATCCATTTACGTATATTTCATACTCATTACTAGTGGAAATTCTATTTTGCCCATGGATTTTTTATTTTTCATGCTACTTGTGTAATACAAAATTATGTATATATGCTTCATAGGTTTCAGTATGTCGTTGTCTTAAATTTGTGTTTCTCAGTACCCTGCTCGAACTATACGACAATGTTTGATGTTTTGTCCAGAATTGTGCTCGTATTCTCCTTGATAAAGATCACATCAAGCGTGAAAAGTATTTTGAGAAAATGATCAATCCCAAGTTGGATGGGTTGCAGAAGATGGGTGTGTTTGATGATATAATGAAAAATTTCAAATCTGCTAAAAAAGAGTGCCCAAGATGTGGATATATCAATGGTATGTTTCATGCTTTATTCTAATGACTTCAACATTGTAATTTCTTTACGAAGGTAGTATTTTGGCGACATAATTTCCTTATTCAATAGTAACATACTTGCTTCCACTTTTTTGGTGCCGATTCCATCTTAAATAAGGGAATATCAGTTTAGGGAACTCATTCTGTACATTTGACAGTAGTTTGTGAAAAGATTAATCCGTCCGGAAATCCTTGGAGGAGATACCTCTCCCTTATTTTTGTTCATTCAATTCAATGAAATTGTTCTTTTCATCAATTCGGATCCCTAACATCTTATGAAGATGTTATGACATAAGATATCAACTGGCATGTAAAAGTTATGATCATGCTTGCCTCAATAATTTTGGGATCAGAGATTTGGAAAAACTCTATTGCTGATGTTAGCCTGGATATCAGTCTACATGGTGCTATAAGCTAAGTACTCCCTGCGTCCCATAATAAGTAACCCTTTTGTAAGAAAAATATTGTCCTAAAATAACTGATTCATTTCACTTTTCAATGCAATATTAATTACTTTTTTTCCAATTATAACTCTAATTAATATTACTTTCATCACTCTCAATTCAATATATTCCGCTTTGCATTTATGATAATGGAGAATGCACCAATACTTGACAAACGAGCACTTAAAACCATTTTTCTCTCTCCTTCACTTATACATTTTTCTTAACATGTGTGAAATGAGCAAATAGCTCACTTAATTTGGGACGGAGGGAGTAGCTAACAGGGGCTCAACATGTAGTGAGCTTCCATAGTAGGGAATGCATTTCTTGAGGCTGAACAATTTTTTTCTCTTAGGCTTCCATGGTAGTAAGTAAACATGTGTTTTTAAAAATTGTGTTATAAAGCCATTTATCATAGAACTTGTACAAATGGGTCCTACTTCACAGTCATCATAGGAGTGGATTGCTTAATTAATGTTGAGGTATGCATTTGCTTTTTTGTATCTTTATGCTCATTTTGGTGATGAATATTGTAATACAGGTTCAGTAAAGCAACAGAGGGCTACCCTGAGCATTCTTCATGACTGCTCAAAGGCTAACAATGATGACGTTGCAGAGCTCCAATCAGCTCTTCCTCATATAGACAATTATAGGGCATGCAACGACTTGACTTCTCGAACTCTTTACCCTGCCATGGTTCTTGAATTGTTTAAAAAGATGCATGGCGAGGTAGACTTTTATACTAATTTAGATGTTTTAGGGTTGCTTTTCCTTCTCTCTTTCATTTTGAGGAAGGATTGTTGGGTTTATTACCAATGCCAAGCAGGGTTCCCCTCAAGCTGATCAATTTTGTTACTCTTTGTTGTAGGACTGTACATTACTTAATATTGCTGAAAAACCAGAGAATCTCATCATAACAAACATTGCTGTGCCACCTATAGCTATTCGACCTTCAGTCATGATGGATGGACAGAGGTAAATGCCAATTTGGATGTAATTTTGTATTTTCTGCCCTTTATCGTGATTTGATTTCTGTTGGGTCTTTTACAAACATATTATCGAAGAAAAGATGGTGAGCGAGGGGACTAGATTTTGGTGTCACGGGGTATGCGTGGAAAATATGAATGCTGCTAGGCGTAAGGAGGATATAGTTGTGGAAGAGTGTAACAAAATATCAACACGTGCAACATGATATCTGAGAGGACAATTGTATAATGAAATGAAAGGAAGTAATATGAACAAGGGATGGTAAATAGGAGAGATAAATAACCAAATTTTGGAGAGAATCGCTTCCCAATCCTCTCGTATGTGAAAAACCATCTTTTGCTCAACAATGTCTTTGTTATGTGTACCTACAGTACTCCATTAGATAGCATCATATTGATAAGCATTGATAACTGTCTGACAGAGTATTATAGTAGAAAAATCCATTTGATAATGAACTACTAGTTCTAAGCCATCATTGGCAATTTATCAACAGTTTGAAATGCTTAGCTCAGGTAGGGTATAGCCGGTTTATGAGCTCTAATAATTACATCTCATTGCTGCTTTTGCTGCATTTCCTCAGTTTAGGATGCGTTTTATTTATTAAGTATCTATTCCTTGTGAACCTCTTTGAGCTCAATCCTTATTTTCATATTATTTCTAGTCATTATCAAGTTGACATAGGAGCTACGGATACTTGGGGTCCTATTATGGTACTGCTTGGAGCAACATTGTCAAAATTGAGAAGATCGGCAGGGGGTAGCAAGATTGTAACACGTAAGATTGTGTCTAGGATTGGAAGATCTTATCAAAGTGAAAATAATACTATCAATATTGTGTAGTAGTTTACCAGTCTTGATTAATCAAAAATCACATACAAATCATGTAGCTTCTAAACTTCAACATAAAACAACCAAGTCTACAAAGGAAACAATCAGTAGTGTGCCAATCAACCAGACCATCTATTAATTTTTTATATTGGGCCTAACTCATCCTTATAAAGTCGGCTTATAAGATGAGGGCTGCCCAAACTTTATAAACACTAACAGGTCATATCTCTAAGCAATGTGGGACTAAATCCACGCCTTCAAACTCAACACAATGAATGTTTTGAAGGTTGCAATGAAATCAACCCAAATGGTGCAATTAGGCGGCTAGGGGCGGACCGCAATGAGGCGGAATTTCCAATACACTCCCTCACACTTGGGCCCAATGGGCCTGAAGCGTGGGAGATGTGGGAAGCCCAGCAATATATCTAGGATACGCTCTAATACCATATTAGTTTTTTATATTGGGCCTAACTCATCCTTACAAACACCACTGCTCTACAAATCAAGGCTTTATCTACTTTTCTGGAGCTGTTCATCCCATTGGAATTGGATGCTGCTTCCTTGATTAATTGGGAAGAATTTGGATTTGTTTCAAAATTGTCTGTTGAGAGTGATGCTGAGGCAGGAATTGATGTAGATACCCAACTGCTCCTCTAACCGCTACTCCTCCGATAACTCTGAAAATTCCACCACTATTAGCAGGCGCTGATTTGTAGGCTTCGCAAAATGATGAAAGCTGCAGCCTCGTGCAAATATTTGCGCCGGAGGAACTGTTGCTCTCAGAATCCTCCAACATTCGATTAATGTGTAGCACGGGTACGCAAAATTTCATGCCTTATCGTGTCCACATGTATGTATGGAATCACAAGTTTCCCCTTTGGTAGGATCTTACGATCCACATGTTACAATCATTCATAGGCGTACCGATCCTACTTAAAATTTTGTGTTTGTCTATGGCCTCAAGCAAGCTCCTAGACAGTGGTTCAATTGTTGAAGCACGACTCTAGTTTAGTTTGGCTTCCATGCTAGCAAATATGATCCTTCCCTCTTCACTTATGCTAAGCAAAAGCAAATGGGTGTATCTCTTGGTCTATGTCGATGATATCATCATCACACTAACCTGTGCACATGATTAGAATCAGTTACTGCTAACCTGTACAGGCGTGTAGGATTAGCAAGTCTATATAGGATGTAATCCTCTTTAATTGAGTATCAATGTAATCAAAATGTTCTCTATCACAAAGTTAGTTATGATTCAATCTTAGAACTTACAAGCTGGGAAGGGAAATTTTGCAATAGTTTCAATAGGAACGATAATGGAGGGTCCATTTGTGCCAAGGAGTTGTACGAGAAAATGATTCGATGGCTTGGATGATTCTAAATCTGATATCTGTTCTGTTTTCTCTGCTTAATTTATTTTTTATTTTAAAATACTATTATTGATGCTTATGATTTTATTCCTGATTTGTGGCAGTAATGAAAATGACATAACTGAGAAGCTAAAGAAAATAATCCAGGCAAATGCTATCATGCAACAAGAATCAGTTGAGACCCAAAAATATCAGGTATAGTAGGACATTGTAAGCGATAAAAAATTGTAAAGGTGATCTTTGATTCTTCATAATGCGTCCGCTATTGATAATGCGAAACCTTTTTTTTGAACCCTTTGCTACACAACACACAATTGTGTCCGCTATTGATAACTTCAACCATACATTATGGTGATCTTTGATTCTTGTTGCTGACCCCATCCAGCAGTAAAAGGCTTTGATTGTCACTGTTGTTAAAACTCATAATACCGAACTATATAATTTATTCCTGTTGTAATATTGAATTGAAATGTATATACTCTAGACATTGGTTTTTCTGTTTGCTTGGAGCTTTACATTTATCTGCTCTCTTCTCGGGTTTTCTACGATGTAATTTGTTTTGTTTCTTTTGTGTTGATTGTTTTGGTTTAGGATGCTTATCTTATGCTTCAATTCGAGGTTGCTCAATACATAAATAGTGATGTTAAAGGTGGACCATACAATCTGCAAATGAGCAAGCCTTTAACCGGTTTTATTCAGCGCATTAAAGGGAAGCAAGGTCGTTTCCGTAGCAATCTGTCTGGAAAACGTGTTGAGTATACTGGCAGGACAGTTATTTCACCTGATCCTAATCTAAAGATTACCGAGGTTAGACATTTCAATTTTGCCAGATGTAATTTCTGTTATTTACATGAAGCACAAGTGACAAGCCTATAACTAATAGAATACAAATGTTTATCACTCATAACAACAAAGCTATGCTCATTGAAAATACTATAGTTCCCATGAAAACAATGATACAAGAAAGTTCCTTCTCTCTTTCAACGTTCATGTTTATGCCTTCTAACTTTTTTTTCTGTAGGTTGCAATACCCATCCATATGGCTCGTATTTTGACTTATCCTGAGCTTGTTACACATCACAACATAGAAAAGTTGAGACAATGTGTGAGAAATGGTCCTGATAAGTATCCTGGTGCAAGGATGGTTAAAGAGGCTGGAGGTAACTCATGGTTAGTGCTGTTCCATTTTTTCCTATATGATCTTATGTCAAGCCAAATTTATCTTTTTTGCCAAATTATCTTTTATTTAG
>Ga0315914_1007538_pt1 | contig 15014 bp, 11 predicted proteins | sample MpolenodulesMG_FD_203920 | JGI IMG/M metagenome (GOLD analysis project Ga0315914, IMG submission 203920) | Medicago polymorpha root nodule microbial communities from Los Angeles, California, United States - elongated nodules | ecosystem: Host-associated > Plants > Roots > Nodule | place: USA... | reverse complement strand
AACTTATAATATAACACATTGGTTGTGCTTTACTTTTTAGACTATCAAATTGAACTCTTTTATTTGGTAGGTTCCTTCTATTTAAAAATGCAAATTGCCCGACGGTTAGGCCTAACTCAACCGACAATGTCGACATTCTTAAACTGAACATTTTCCGCGGTTACCCGAATGCCAATCTAGCATCTCTTATCTGTTTGTGAGATTTCAAGTAGTACTTGTCAAGGACTTTTATATTAGGCATTGTCCCCACCAACTGAGCTAAGCTCATCAGAACATATTTGTCAAGGACTAAAAGAATACAAATTACCCTTTTAATTATAAATGTTTGAAAACAAAACTGATATTAAACTCTTAAAATGAAAAACACCACAGGAACACAATTTTAGTTATGCAACAGCATCTTAAACTAAATTAATACAATAAAAAATGCAATTTTGGGCGAGAAAAGAACCTAACCTTGATCTTCATCATCAAGAGAAGCTTCATCATCATCAAGATTGGGATCTGCAACTTCAAATCCAGCATTATCATTCTCCAAAGCATCCAATCGTGCAAGAGCAGCCTGGGTACGGTTGTCGGAGCTAGCAAGTGCGGCGACCATTTTGGAAGCAACTTTTCGTGTTCGGCCTGACGTGCGGCGGTTTGAATTCGAACCATCTTCCTCCATTTCTGCTTTCTAGGGTTTTCGTAAACACAGAAGTAGATTTGGTGGCGATAATCGAAGGTACGGCTTCAACAACAACAATCTCTTCTATTTGGATTTGTGTTCAGTGAAGAAAATGTTTTTAGTTACTCAACTTATTTTTTCAATGTACACAAAATGTTTTTTTTTTTAGTTAAATATGATGCTTATAAATATACTGGCCTTTTGTTTTATTTTCAGTCTTTGTAAAATTTTCAATCACTATTTTTTGTCTTTATTTTTAACTTAATTTTTTATATTTTTAATGAAATTGTGCAAAATATTGTAAAAAAATTTTTTTTTTAACAAAAGATTAATTAAATATGAATTTTTAATCGTAAAAAATATAAAAATTAATACTAAATTCATGTTTTGTTACAAAATTCTAATTTTTTTTGATAGATTCTTATAATATTATGATTTTTTCTGCTAAATTTTATTTAAAAATATGAATTCTACGTATAAGTTTACTTTAAAGGATGAACCAAAAGTGATGATAAAATTTTTTCTAGGGATTAAAAGTCGAATAATTTTTTTAGAGAGATTAAAACGAAAAGTTGACATATTTATATGGATCAAAAACATATTTAATCATTTTTTAGTTGTATTTTTACTTAATATTTCATTCGTGGATATTCCTTGAATTTTGTTTACTTGGTATGGCATTACATAGTATATGAAGTTGTTGGGATTTAAATCTCGTACATCTCATTTCACTCTATTTATTTTAAGATGTGAATTTCTAACCACTATGTTTCTAACCCTAAACATCCAATTTATTCACTTTAAAATGTAAATTTTTAACCACCAATCTATTTGAAAAAAAATGATTTTAGAACATTTAGGTTATATTATATAAGAAAAGAAATAATAAAAAAGTATTAAACATGAATTGAATCTACAAATAAGCTACAACATCTATTCTTTTCTAAAGTACATTAAACATGCCTTCATCTAAAAACCAAACCTGAAATATTCACACATATCAAGTTAATTAAGCTATATCTAGCTGCAAGGTACCTCTTGAGTTGAAAGTGGCTAAAAACTTGTCTAATCTTAATTCTATCTTAACAAATTCCTATCAAGGTCATCTCACCACCGTCTCCCAATTTTCACCGGAGAGTGTCCGGTGGAAATCCTCACCCTTCAATTCCTTAATAGGGACTTTGATTCCATGCGGTAGAAATAAATGAATGGTTGATATTTCATCGAAGAAAATATAAGCGCGAGAGATATATTCTCTCAACTGATTTTTTTTTTTTAACCTCTTAGGATTTGTTGTTGTACCACTAAAACAGAAGCTGAGCTTGAAAAATCTTGAGAACTAACATAATCACCAATGATTCCTAACTCATCACTTTCACTCCATTCAGATAACCCTGTAAGAAGAGCAGGGTTAATCCCTTGTTTCCTTCCAACTATCAAAAGATCATAACCACCATCTTTCATATCATGAATTGCTGCAATTGTTTCTTCACCACTTCTAACCACAACTTCTCTATACACAACTCTTTGATTCGTCTCATTCTTTACCCAAAACCATGTCACAATTCCATCATCAAGCTTCTTCTCCGAAACATTATCCCCTTCATTGTTGTGAGAAAGAAAACGTATCACCGTAAGTGACGCTTCTTCTTTCGCAACCATCCTATCTGCATAAAAGAGTGCTTCTCTAGCATCTGCACCTCCAAGAAAAAACACGGCGATTTTATGTCTACAACGTTGCATCGAACTTCCTCCTACCACGATGTTTTCAAGAAGACCTTTATCAACAAAAACTGCAATTGAGCAAGGTGCATGCTCTAACACTTGTAAATTCGTCGTTTTTCTGATTCCATGGTCAGAAAAGCCTCTATTCATGAACGGCAAGATGATCAGCGACGCTTCTTGTTCGAGTGCTAGTTCACAAATGTTTTGGAACATTGATTGCTTGGGAGCCACGGCAGTGAAAAATTGAATCTTCACAAACTCGCTTTTGAGTTGTTGATAACTTTCAAGTGTGTTTACTGTGTTTGTCCATTGATATATTGGTGGAACTTCTTGTTTCACGTGATCAATGAATAAAGGGTTAGCGCGGCCCTCAAGCTCGAATAGTCTAAGAGAAGAAACTGAAATTGGATTGTTTGAGGTTGGATTTGTGACATCAAGTAGATGGACAAGTCCATTTGTGTTTTCGGCGTCTAGAATGCATAAAACTATTCGAAGTTCTACCTCTGGTGGATTGTGTTGGATGTCCCTTCTCTGGTTCAACATGTATGGCCTTGTTGGATCATATAATATGGAGATTAGAGGAGTGAATATTGCAGTTATTGTTACTGTCATTATCATCAATAATGTGAAGCCCGCCACATTCATGATCTGTATAAGCATGCACACAAACCACAATGATTGGGTTAATACTTTTATTTTATCAGCTTTTGTATATACAAAAGATAATTATAATATGTAGAAGACAAGCGGACAACAAGCTGCGCCGCTAGGCCTTTTTGGATGGCAAAACCAATCCTCGTAAACACAACATTCATAGACCTAGGAGACATGACATTGCCATGCATGACTCTTTGAACTCTATGTAGAAGGTCAACGACCTCTGATACTAGAAAATCGTAATGTTAAAAGCAAATGGTATAAAAACATGTTGATTGTCAGAACACGCTTTCTCATGTTTGGTCATTTTGCTTGAATTATGTGTTTTAGTTATTGAACTAAATTCTAAGTAAAAAATTGATTGGAACTTACTTACCCTTTTGTCCATGAAATGCACAAACAAGATAAGTTCAACCTGTCCTCTTAAGCTCATAATGAGGCTAAATGTTAGTCCATCTCTGAATGGCATACGCCAATACATTGCAGCCAACCAAGTAACAAAGAATTTGGTTGAGTATCCTGTCAAAACCAAGAGAAACAAAGGTTGCAAAGTTTTCCAATCAGAAGCCCCCAATGCAAAAAAATCACAATATTGTCCCACCATAATGAATGCAAATGGCATAAGAAACTCATTCATAATAGTCTTGGTCTTTTGTACCAATGTTGCTCCTAAACGAGGTCCATCAGGAGTAACCAAACCTAACCAAAAAGACCCATTAACAATTGCTATACCAAACATGTCAGTTATAAATCCCATCACAAAAACCCCTAAAATAATAGCAACAACAAAAGATTGATCCACTTCTTGTCCTTCTGGTGTTTTTCTATTAATCCACATCATTGTTGGCCTAATACAACAAAGTAAAAGTATTACCACAACTACAACAGAAATCACGAACCACAAAGCATTCTCGGATTTTGTTTCTCCTTGTACTCCCGCTTCAAATACTAAAACACTACAAATTCCAAATGCATCGCCGATTAATGCAGTCGATAATGCAAGACGTCCGACATCTGAGTTTATAAGGTTAAGCTCTTTAAGAATACAAAATAGAACAGGAAATGCTGTTGTTCCTAGGTACCCTGCCAATACTCCCATTGATGAAATTGTGGCTAATTCTCTGTCCATGTATTTTCTTAAAAATAGTGCTAACACAAATACTATTGCTGTTGGAACTGCTATGCTAGCCAATCCCAATGATACATGCATCTTTCCGGATTTTTTCAATAGGCTTGGATCCATTTTCACACTATAGACAAACATAAAGAACATGAATCCCATTATTCCTAGGTTGTTCATTAGGAATTGCGCCGCTTCGGGTTTCACATGTCGATGATACCATTTACTTCGTCCTAGAAAGGATGGTCCAATAATGACACCACCCTAGGAAATTAAACAAGAAAAAATATCACATTATAGAATAAATTATATATACAACTATTGAAAAAGTTGAATTATCTACAGAAAAACATGAAATTCATCACCAAGTTTATTCCTAAGTGTTACAAACGTCAAAATTATTCATAAAAAAAGTATGTCCATTATTTAACAAATTAATATATATAACTACTAGAAAAGTTGAATTAGAGATAGAAAAAACATTAACATGTCTCTATTTTGTTACTAAATATTAAAAAAGGTCGAAATTATATCATCTTTGTTTTATGTCTATAACCTACATCGGTAATACTATATATTGTATACATAAATGTTCATTGTTATTGTTACTATACAACACAATTTGACATAAGAATAGAAATAATGAATGTATGGTAAGAAACTTACAATTATTTGAGAAACGATCATAGGTTGTTTGAGAGGCTTAAGAATGAAACGAACAATGCGGGTGATGGTGGTGACAAGAACGAGGTGCAACAAAAGTACTGGAAATGTGTGACTTAAGGGATTGTCACCATAAAATATGCCATTAGGGTGAATGTTTTGCTGTGCTTGACACAAAATTATTTGTTCTTGTAGAACATGAGAAGGAATAGAATGTGCATTTTGTTGCCATTCATTATTTGCTGTTTGTAGCAAACGATTTGCAGGGAATAGCCGAGTCATGCATGAATTTTTTTGATATTAAACATGAACATTCAAAATTACACATGAAGAATGTGTGCTTGTTTGAGAGAGAGAGAGAGAGAGAGAGAGAGGAGAGGCAAACCCTAGAGAAGATTGTGGATATACGTCAAAGTGGGAGATCTAGTATTCCATTCTAATGGTTAACCATTTTTTCTTTATTTGTGAGGTAAATATTACACTTAATAATTTTGTTAATAACTTTTTATATTAATATTACACTTATTTTTTAATAAATATTTCCTTTGATTAATGTTGCTTATCACAAAAAACTTAGTAAAGGTATCACTCATGTTTTCCGCCAAAGGAAGATTCAATGTTGGCAACGACTTCGTGACATATTTGTGATATTATATTTCACGAAAAGCAGGGGTTGTTCCTTTTTATTATATGTTAAATGGAAAATGCTGGATCCAGCGGAAAAAATTCACGAAAGAATCACGATGTGAAAATATCGTGAAAGTTTTATACACTTCCTTAAAACTTGACATATACGTGTTGATCTTGTGATGATGAACTAATATTCGACCTCTACACAAAATACTCTTCAAAAGAGTTTTAAGTTGAGACCTAAACATTCGATCAAACATGACATTCGATCAAACCACACAAATATATTCTTCTTTGTATTTTAATCATTAGCTTTCTATTTTATTTTGTATATATTCATATACTTTTATATCTTCTGAAACAATTGTCTTTTGATTTTTATATATTTTTTTACTTCATTTGAAAAACTCATTAGTATTTATATGGTATTTTTGTTATAGTTCACAAGGCCGGCCTAAGGGCCAAGCAATCTAAGCAGGGGTTTTAGGCCTAAAAATTTTGGTTAAAAAAAAGGTCTCTAAAAAATTAATTTGGTTATAAGTATATTATATGACAGATAAATTACAGACATTTGCATAGCTTAACTGATTACCAAAAAGGTCTCAAGTACTCTTGGTCATGAATTCAAATTTTGGTCTCCACATAATTGATTTTATATAAATATTCTGTTAAAAGAAATAAAATTTTAAAGGCCACATTAATTTTTTTGCTTTAAGCATCTTAATCTGTTGGGCCGGCCCCGGTAGTTCATACATTTTTTTAGGGGATAGTTCATACATTGTAGACGATAGTTTTGTTGAGAATTAACATAGGTACAAAGTAAGCACTCCGATCAACATATACATTCTTGACTATTACTTTTGCCATCATATGAGGTTCTCGCACGAGAGTGCAAGTTCCTTGATGACTTTATCGGAGATCAGTCGCCGTTATATGCACTATTATTGGTTTAAAATCACACCAATAAAATACTTGATGTGTGGAGCAAATTAATCAAGCAACAGTGATAATTATAAACACAAGTAAAAGATAGAACAACAAAGGAGAAAGAGAGAGAACACACAATTTTTTTTACCCAGTTCGGTCCAATACTTACCAACTCTAGGGGAGAGAGCAGCTGCTTGTTCCACTATAATGATGAGTAACTTTACAAAAACTTCCAAAGGGTTACATGAACCCGTCTTCAAACTTAATTCTACCCAAAGTCCTGAATCTCTTTCCGTGACCAAGAGACTATATCCTAATAGTGTTTTGTTCAAAGTGAATCAACACAATCTCAACCCTAATGTTTGTTGTCAAGAGAAATCTCTATAAGCCCTAGTTTTTTTTTTGTTTATAAACCTTGTTTTTTTACTGTTTACCTCTCTCAAGGTTTTCATCTGATACAAGGTTCATATTTATAGTAAAAACATCCCTAAAAAAATTGGAACAAATCTCATGTTGAAAATACGTTTTTGTTTTTTCTGCATCAGCAAAAATTGGGCACCGATTTTATCACTTCGGGCGCAGATTTTTGTCGAGACAGGAGCCTCAAAACTCAGCCAAGATCGGGCCCCGATTTTGAGTCATACTACAACGGATAGCACTTGGGTGACATTAGGGTGTCAATGTCATTTGACATTAGCCAACCACAATGTCACAAGTGTACAAAAAGACAAAAAAATCATGATTTTGTTCTCTCTTACTTACAAGAATTTTTTGTATATTTATACACTTGTGACAATGTGGTTGACCAATGTCACATGACATTGACACCTCAATGTCACCCAAGTGTTTTCCATACTACAACATAGAAAGAAAAAAATAGGACAAGCGATAAACACATAGGATAAGAAAAGTAATAGTCTAATTTTTTCATTTCTTATGTCTTTCCCTCAACTCTACGATCATATGGAACAAAAGTAGGCCCATAATTAAAAGGGTTTCACTTTTCCCATCTTATGTCTTTCATCGCGCGCCCTTCTTTTTCCACTTTTACCCCCTGGTCCGGAATTCGTTTTCCGGAATGAATTGTTAATGTTTTTCAGATTTATCCGGATTTTAAATTCCGGAATGGTCTTTTTTCAGAACTTTTATAAGAGGAGGAAAGGGTGGGAGAGGATGGTGTGAGAAATGGTGGGGTTTGGAAGACTATTTATAGGGAGGGTGGGTCAAAAAACTGTTGGGAGGCTATAAATGTAGTCAAAAAACGTGGTAAAGCACGTTTCCTTGACTTGACCACCGACAAAAAACGTTTTGCTTGTGGTGCAGACCACCGGTCATGACACTGATGCAGTCCGGAAAATACAATCTGAAATGCACCTTTGTTTTCCGAAATATATTTTCCAGATTAATACGATACTGGCGAACATAGGGCGTAAGTGTATTCCGGAAAACGATATCCGGAATACTTCAACATAGGATTCTTTTGTATAGACCACATTGCACCAAGAGTTTATGTGATCCACAACATCCAAGAACTTCTATAAATACTCCATCTCTGGTTTTCAGCTTCAATACCAGCAAAACACAAAAACACACCAAAGAAAACCATGCAATTTTTTGTCATTAAGCTGAGGATCTTTCTCACGCTGTCGCAAATAGATAGCTCTCTATTTGACGGCGTGATGTAGATCTTCAGCATGTTGTCAAAAATACAAACAAACACACCAAAGAGACCATGAAAATTTTTGTCTTTGTGCTGAGGATCTTTGTCATGCTGCCGCAAAATATATTGCTCTCTATGTGACAAATAGATTGCTTTCTATGTGCCAGCATGGTGAAGATCCTCAACATGCTTTCAAAAATATATAGATTTAAGGCTGCCTCCTTGATAGATAGATAACTCAAAAATATCAAGAGGTTGCTATGAGTTAGATCTTGTTGTTTGCCAAATGAATATGTCATTGGGCAAGGCAGCGGGATCTTTCAATGTTTTTTTTTAATTTCCGGAAACTCTAACAATCTGGTTTGAAAAACGAAATTTGAACCAGGGGTATATTTGAAATTTTTGTAGGACGCGCGAGAAGACAACAAGGTGGAAAAAATAAATCTCTAATTAAAACCTGTAATGAGGCCGTAACCGGGCCCATTAATTGCAATCAAAAGTTGGCCCATCAAGAATGAATTTTAAGCAGATAATCATAGTTTCAGAGGAATTAAATACGATGCAGCTTAAATTAAGCCGCCAGTGTCAGTGTACAGAGTAAAAATAAAGTGTTGATCCCATTTTCCTTGATGACGTCATGAAGGTTATGGTATGTTTGTTTACTTTTTGATTAACTTTCTTCTTCAATTTAACAAACACGGAGGAGGAGCATATGAAACAGCCATTGTTGGAGAAGAAGTGATACTATATCCAATGTTTTAAATTCAATATATTTAAATAGTAATTATTATATCAACTATTGAATTATAATATTGGTAAAAAAAAACTATTGAATTATAATAAAAAAATTTAAGAGGCCACAAAAAGAACCAAAATTACATAGTGTATATCCAAATCCAATCCATAGTGACGGGTTATACCACCTAGAGTCTTGTAAATGTTGACGGAATATTTTAGGGAGAACTTACATATAAGAGAGAGGCCATAATTAAAACCATTGAGATTCTTCAATCACCACAAAAAATGAAGTTTAATGTGTTCGATTAACTACTCCAAATAAAAATGAGTTTTATTTATCACTACCAAAAAAAAAACTACTCCAAATAAAATTTATAATTATACACTTAATTATTCCCTCAAAAAATAATAAACTTAATTATAATTCTTCAAAAAAATAAACTTAATTATAAATAAATTTTATTAATTTGAGTTATTGTAATTAGGAGTGTTCAAAACCGAACCAATCGAATAGGAAAACCGCAAACCGAACCAACCCAAATCGAAACCGCAAAAAACCGTATTTGGTTCGGATGTAATCAGATCATTTTCTTGCTCAACCGCATGGTTTGGTTTGGTTTGGTTTGCGGTTTTCATTTTACCAACCAAACCAAACCAAACCAAACTGCAACATAAGAAAAATCTTAATTAAACATATATACTCATAGAAACTTAATGAAAACTTTTATAAAATTACATACTTTTTCTCTTGTTAGATTCCTTCTTTGCTTTTTTATTTAAAATCTTAGTCTTTTGCATTTCTTAGAAAATAGGATTACGTTTTGTCCATGTTTTAAACTTGGTCTATGTTGTTGGAAACATTGTAAAATGAAAATAAAATTGTAATATTTGATGAAATTTAAAACATTGCTGAAAAATATGTTGTGTTTTAACTTTTTAACCTGATTTTAATGTTGGAAACAAAAAATTTATCGTCTCGAAAAAAACTGCATCAACCGATCCAACCCAAACCGCATTAGTTTGGTTTGGTTTGGTTTGAATGTTATTTTTAAAGTCAACCGAACCAAACCAAACAGCATGCTTTTTTATCTTGCGGTTCGGATGACTTTTACCTTTAAAACCGAACCAAACCGCACCGCGAACACCCCTAGCTATAATATGTAAATGATCCGTGATTTGTTGATTTATTGTTTAGGTTAGTTTAAAGAGACATCACTATTTGAAACAAAAAAAAGACATAGTACTCTCGTTTGGTGAATATAAAAAGCTGACTTCTCCATTTGGTTAGTTGAACTCTAGCCACAAAATTCATCATTAAGAGGACAATATACTTTATTATTGGTCAATAAGAGGACAATATTCTCTCCCTGCATTTCTTCTTTAAATTGCTATGGATCCTACAACTACAATAATGGCACATAGACATTTTTAAGACATTATTATTGTTATGATATGTTTTAGAGTCTCGTTGACAAGTACCCTCATAACACTTGTTAAGGATTTAAGAATAGAAATAATTGATAAGTTTTATGTAATAAAAAAGTACTTTTTAAAGTTTTAATACATTGAATGCATCATTTTCATGAGAAAGTTTCTACTTTAGACTTCATAATAAGTGTCCACTTGTTAGCATTTTCCTATGTTTTATGGGAAATGCTAACTTGTCCACTTATGACACAAGTTATCATGATTCATATTTTATATTGTAGGATTTAATTTGAATACACCATCGATATAATTATTTTTTACAAGTGTATTAAATTAAATCGCTTCATGATGCCATTTTTTAAATTTAACTAGTTATTATGTTAATGTACAATAATTTTAAACATGTTCCTTAAAAAAATTATTTTAAACATGCATCTATTGATGTCTTGTCACATTAATTAATGAATATGAAAACATATAAGTTGTCATACTCATTAAATGATATGACAATACATCATATTTATTAGTTGATGTTGCAGCACATCATTGAATTAATGTGTAAAATAATTATACACTAAAGAACATACTAATTAAACTTTGTTTTTAGATTAGTTTCATAAATATCTAGTTAATATGATTTGATTAAATGCATGTGTAGAAGTTCTTTACACCGACAATGTTCGCATTTTAAAAGGGAATTTCATAAGAAAATAAACAATCGAATTTATAAGTACTGATTTGATAATATGATAACAATGTGCATTTTAGATAAACGATCGAATCCACAAGAAAATAAAGGGAATTTAAATCATCTCTTTTTACTTTTTCTCTATCTCTCAATATACTCATCCTGTCATAAATTATAAGTCGTTTTAGCATTTTCACACGTATTAAGTAAATGATATGAAAATTGTCTTTGATAAATTATATGAAAAACATAAATTAAAGAATTAAAAAAAGATAATGTAGTAAAGAATTAAACATAAATTATAAGTTGTTTGATTTGCCAAAAAATGAAACACATGACATGACAACAATTCCAGTTGTATAGTGTTCGATTTGAAAAGTTTTAGGGATATAACAAACTGGAGGCAAAAGACAAGACAAAAACTGAAATTATTGTCCCTCATCAAACCATAATTAACTTTTTGTCCCACGTATTATTTTATACATTGGAAGAATCCATTTTGTTATTAATAGACATAGGAAAGATAAAATATAACCGAAAGAAAAAAATAAAATATTTATTCATCAAAGTCTCATTTATTCAATGACTAGAGTTAAACGAGGATCTATGGCTCGAAAACAGAGGGCAAAAATTCGTTTCTTTACATCAAGGTTTCACAGAGCTGATTCAGAACTTACTCGAACTAGTTCGCAACAGAGAATAAAAGCTTTGGTTTCGGCTCATCGGGATAGAGATAGGAAAAAAAGGGATTTTCGCCGTTTGTGGATCAGTCGAATAAACACAATAATTGCCCAAAGTAAAAACAGTGTATACTGTATTTATAGTAAATTAATGTATAATCGGTACAAGAGTCAATTGCTTCTTAATTTTAAAATAGTTACACAAATAGCTATATTAAAAGGGAATTGTCTTTTTGTGATTACCAAGGTGATCATACAAAATTAAAAATTCCCCGGAGACTCAACTTCGGGAAGGTGGTAGAATAAAAGAGATTTGTATGATAAAATAGAATTTATACGACAAGTTGTCTAAAATACCAAAATGATATTTTGTCAACAAAAAATCATGTAAAACCAACAGTTATTCAATACCATAAAATTTTGTCTTGTGTTGTTCTGTCTTGAGTAATGCTAACAACACTCTTTTTTGAACACTCTCTCTAACACTTACTCTCTTATTGGTTTAAATCATTATAGGTTTGCACTTTGAAAATTGAATCTACACAAAATGATGAGACATACATTAATTTCATCAAATAAAAGAATGAGTGTTAGAAAGATTGTTGAAAAATGAGTATCGTTAGCATTCATCTTTATCTTATATTGTATGATACTTACTGTTTTTTAAATCAAACACAAACTAGTTATAATTTAAACAATTTTTTTTTCTTCCAAAACATCTTGTAATTTGAGATAGGAGAGTATCTCTCTTAATCTCAATCTCTTGATAAAATCAAGATAAAGATTGAAATTTGGAGAGATATGTAAAGAAAAAGGAAGGAGATGATACAACAACTTACAAGCTTCTAAAGGTAGGACAACCTTGAAGTTACAAGTCGTACCTTTCACGGTGAAACGGTTTTGGAAGTGGTCCCAAACACCCATATTAGAAGGTGTACTTCTTCTTTCGTTTGAATTTATGTTTGTGTCCCACCACACCACATGCACACTCTCAAAAGGACACAGAAGAACTCAGAATGTACGAATTAATTCCTCAAACCCAACGTTTTCAAAAACGAGTCAAGATGACTTTTCTTCCCCCCTCAAAGTTTGAGCCATTGATGGTAGAAATTATTCATTCTTACCAAACACAATCATGTTGGTCTGCCACTCTCACTATACTCCAATGCGCCAAATAATTTCTTTCTTTCATTTAAGGGTTTTGCTAAGAGTGTCATGAGGATAATGGTTAAGAATGTAAAAAATACTACCTCTATCTTACGATTATTGTTTTCTTGACATTTTTTTTTTCTTCAAAATAATTGTCACTTTACAATATAAATGCAGCATTTATTATTTTTTTCACTATTATACCCTTATTTATTGAATTTCATCCAACTTAAGTACTCCACTAACTACAATTAATAAATGTGTTTTAGTAAATGCTACTAATTTTATCATTGAAATCAACATAAATAATCATATCTTTAATAATCGTGCCCAAATCTTAAACGATTAATATTGTGAGACGGAGGGAGTAGATTTTTTTTTATTAAAAACAACAACCTTTTGACTTTTATAAAGTTAAACATTCAACTTTTCACCAATTTCCAATACATAATTTCTATATTAATTTTCTTAACTTGTGCTCTTAGGACACTAGTTAGCATTCCCTTTCTTTTAACTACTCTCTTATACAAATATGAAGGACATCATTCAATCACAATTATACATCCTCGCCAAAATGTAAACCATGAAAAAATGGTATCCCTGGATACAAGGTTCATTGCAAATTACAGTGGATATATTTATCGTAAGGAAGAGTCCGACACGTAAATGATATGTCATATAATGATTAATTTCATCGAATAAAAAAACGAGTGTTAGCAAGAAAATGTTTAAAACACTTCTCTTACTGTGTTGTACACATAAAATATTGTTTACTATAACTACTAATTTATCTTCAAAGATAAAAATTTAGTATTAAGTACGGATATGTAATGGAACAACCCACATACTATTGGTCGATCAATAAGAAAATCCATGAAGAACATGAGATTAAAGCCCAATAAAGGATACATGATCCAAGGACGTATAAGGTGACCACGTCATATTACAACATGGTGCATCACAAAATCTTACCTACTACACCACCTCAGGAGATATCACGACTTGGCGGTGTACCTATTGAGGGGTTTGTCTCTTTCACTGGTGATCAAACTCATTGTGATTGGTCATATGCCCCCATCTTCTCGTGCACTCCTCCTTCTTCTTATATATGTTCATTCTCTTAGAGGAAGGGGTGTTACTAGGGGTGTTCAAATCCAAACTGATCAAAATTAAAACGTAAACCGATCTAAAAAATTGAAAGCTGCACAAAATCGAATATTATTGGATATGTGTGGATGTCATTGTTACAAACCACTCAGATTTGATAAGATTTTGAATTGATTTTTCAAAACCAAACCGAACAATATACATATATTTTAATACATATTTTCATTTTCTATAAGTATAACATATTGTTATTTTTGTTCTTGTTAATTCCTTTAATACTACATATGATCCTTTTTTAATTGTTATTTTGCTCTCAAGAATATATTTCCTTTACAAAAAGACCCTCACTAAATTTACAATCGAGAATCATAAATTCTTTCTCTCTCATGATCAATAATTTTAATACATGAATTTGATTTGGTGGAGAAATTTGGTTATAGTTGGATCCATAGGCCGCATGGAGAGAGGGAGTTGGTCTGACTTGATTGCTTTAATGTTGGAAAATGGTTAAAAGTTCTGTGTTTTGATAGATGCTTGGTTGGGGGATCATTCCTTGTTAGTTATATATCCTTGTCTTTTTCTTTAGAGACGTAGAGAAAGGTTGTAGTGGGAAATAAATGGCGGTTAGTGGAAGGAACTTGGGAATTGGAACCGGAGGAGAGTTTTTATTGCTGTAGGAAAGTTTGTTTAACTTTTCTCTCTGTCTTGATGTTGCATATTTGTGGGGTTAGAAATAGGATCTCTCTCATAGTTTCACAATTACTTCTTGTTATTCTACTCTAGTTTCCCCCTAATTTGATAGTGTCTGGAGTTTATTTTATGTTGCATATATGTGCATTGCAAATTATGGCTCAAGTCAAGTCGATTTCATCTAAGTTTCTTATATTTTCTTGGAACTTGCTTATTGTTAGATTGCAAACTAGAGATGTTTTGGCTTTGCTTGTTATGTTTTGTTTTTATTTGATGGAGAATCTAACTAGTGTTTTATGGACATTGGTTAATCAACTATAATAAGTAAGTATTTTACAAAAAGTTATGTAATTATTACTTGATCAAAAGTAAAAAAATTATGTTTTCAGGATAAAACTTCTATTTATGAATTTTTTTAATCATTGCTCTAAAGACACCGGTTAACAACACCCTTATTTTATTGTATTTGTGTTGAAATACTTGTG
>Ga0315914_1007534_pt1 | contig 15020 bp, 11 predicted proteins | sample MpolenodulesMG_FD_203920 | JGI IMG/M metagenome (GOLD analysis project Ga0315914, IMG submission 203920) | Medicago polymorpha root nodule microbial communities from Los Angeles, California, United States - elongated nodules | ecosystem: Host-associated > Plants > Roots > Nodule | place: USA... | reverse complement strand
TTTGATTGAGATTTTGTGTGATTCTAATTTATCTTATGATATTGATATTATTCTTGCTTCCCATGTTTTGATCTTATGGATTTGAATGGTGATTGAAAAATACCTTTTGAATCTAGGTTAGAATAATATTCTATCAATACTTTTGTTCTAGACATGGAACTTAGGTTGGTAATCACTTTGAATATTGAGTTGCAACCTTACATCGAAGTTTCTACGCGAGTGCTGCCACCCCAAAAATTGACAGGGTAAGGTATGCGGGCGCTATTTCATGATGCGTACATTAAAACTAAAAATTATATTATCAATAAAGGACTAATCAAATATGGAAAAAATATATTTAGTATTAGTATAAATGAAAAATTAAAGATTATTAATTTTTTTTAGTATTAAATACTATTATAAAACTATGTAATTTAATAATTATTAATTGTTTTAGTATTAAATACTATTATAAAACCATGTAATTTAAACACTCAATTATACTAGTTTTCTAGTGAAAGAAACTCCAACTTCTCTCTAAACTTTCTTTCTCCTTTGTTCATCGAGGAGGGGTGGTTTTAGGTCATTTTTGACCTAAAATCACCCATTTACATCTTTTTTCTCTTTTCTTTCAATCTAAATAAGTGGTTTTCACATATATCTAGTTTTTTCTTTTGTGGTTTTTTGTGATTTCGTCGTCTAAGTGCGGCGTTGTGTTGTTCGTCGTCTTGTGTGTCGTTTGATTTCACGTTTTGTCGCGGTGTTCGTTTAGTTCTTATTGAATGATCGACTTCAGTCAATTACAAATTCAACCAATGATTTGGGTGTCATTGTTGCAGATCCGAAAGCATGGGTATTTCGGTGACTTAGGTTTTATCATATTATTTATAGGCATTTTGTCGTTGTAGGCTATTAACTTGGGTGTTATGAGTTTGTTCGCAGATTCACCCTTTATATTTTTAGCGATGTTTGTATCTAATATACTTTATCGATTTGAATGAATGCATATCGTTTTGTTTTTATCAAAAAAAAAAAAGCCATGTAATTTAATAATTACCATCAATATAAATGAAACATATATTATTTAAAACATTTTGTATTAATATTTAATATTAATACCATTTTTTTAGAACCATTGTTATTTACTTATAAAACAAAACAGTGAAAAAAGGAAAAAAAAGAAAGTGGAAAAAGAGAAGACCCAATATGTTAGGTCAGTGGGCCTAAGCCCAATCCAATCCCTACTATAAAAGAATGAAATAACATTAAACCCTAGTTTCTGTTTCCCATCAGCGCCGCAGCCAGCCAGATCTGCATTTCATTTCTTCTCATTCTTCTTTCATTTCTTCTCTAGATCGTGAAAAAGGATTCCGACCTCAAATCGTACTACTTTGACCCTGAAAAATGGTTTAAAGTGAATAGCGACCGCTTTGACCCGCTATCGACCCGCTCCGCTTCACGGTTTCGCGACCGCAAAACCCGCATTCTCCGAACGTGCTGCGCGGTGGCGTTGGGACGCGGCAGTCCATTTTTGGCCGCTCCGCGCCGTGAGCGGCCGCGTTTGACAACAGAGGGTCAGATACATTTATCATGACCGGAAACATTAAACACTAATTTTTCTGTCCACGTCTACGCAACAATCATTTGGTTAGCAAAATTTGATATCAACCTTTGGTTGTAGTGAAAAACATGAAGAAAAAAATTATCAAGCTAGAATTAATGTTTTTTAAAATATATTCATCCCTTCATCATTCTTCCGCTCCCAATCCAAAAATGCAAACTTAATGTTTTTTTTTAATATTATTAGGGTTTTTTATTCTCTATTTATTTTTAACCCAAATTCTCACTAAATTGACTATATAATTAGTGAAACATACCAAAATTCCTAGATTACAAGAGATTTTACAAGTCTGCACGTACATGGACTCAAGTTCTATTATCCACACAAACTCAACCAACACCATCATAAGCATAAAATTTCAAGAGACATTAAGACAATCTATCTTGTTGTATGTGACTCAAAATTGTGTTGAGAGCATTATTGTGGAAAATGATAGGCATTATTTTTACTCTAAAGCCGTTACTTGTTTCAAAGAAAGTTGAAATGTGAGACTATTTTCTTGCTCATCAAGTATGTGATGGATTCACTACAACGTTTTGGCTCTTCAGTAGTACCCAATTTTTTTTAAGGTAAAACAATTGGTAGAGTACCAAAGGCAACAGATTTATATTTGACTCAAATGCACTTTGGTTACCCCTATTTTCATTTTACTAAAATTTGGTACCCATATTTTAAAATTCAGTTGTTTTGTTCCTCCTATTTCAATTTCTTTCTAATTGTTGATTCCCCAACCCCACTACAAAAGACTTGACTTTTTAGTGACAGAAAATTTTCCTAGGTAAAAGTACTTATACCGTAGGTATAGCCACAAATACCTGTACCCATGGATTTTTTGCCATCACTATGTATACAGTGACAGATTTTATTTGTCAGGCAAAACTTTTAGTTTTACCTACGGACTTAATCCGTAGGTATAGAATTGAATCAGAACTAACGAATTCGTAGGTATAGGTACTTGGGGTTATACTTACGACAAATCAAATAAACCTTTACCTACAATAATACACTGTAACTAAATGTCAAGTTTCTAGGTACTTGAGATTATACCTACAGTTTAAGGACTTTTACCGTAGGTATAATCCCAAGTACCAATAAACTTGACTTTTAATGACAGTGGATTTTCGTCGGTAAAAGTCTAGTTGCCGTAGGTATAACCACCAAGTGCCTATACCTACGGATTCTTAAGTTCTGATTCAGCTCTATACCTATGAATCAAATCTGTAGCTAAAACCAAACTCGCTTTCTTTAAAAAAAATCTGAAACTCTCTAAATGCTTTCAAATCCTAAAACCATCCATATAAACTCCTTCATACCCTTTGACGTATTCTCGATGCCTCCAAATTCTCATTCTCGACATTGAAACCCTCATCCAAAAATGTTATGTATCTTTGCTTTAAATTCAAACACTTTGAACCCTCATTCAATTTTTCTTTGGGATTTAAACCCTATGAACCCTCAGTGTCGATAGTTTGTGTTCGATAATTTTCGGATAGATTGTTGTGTGTGTAGAAGTGAATGGGGTTTTTTGTGTTAAGCTTCGATTTCCTCATTGTGCCTTTTAGTTCGAAAGCTTAATGTATGAATTGGTGATTTCATAAATTTACTACCCTCAATTTCCTTCTATGTAAAAACCCTTTATGTTTACTCCTTGCTATATTTGCTACTGTTTTGTGCGTTACTGTTAATAACCAACAACAAAATTGTTTCGACATTATCATTACAACCCAAACCTTTTAAAGTTTGTTCTCCTGCACCGGCTAGCCGTTTTGGTTTACAATCATGAGGCTCCATGTGGCAATTCCCTCAACTAATTGAAGAAGAATATGGGGATGGTAATTTTCTTGTGTGTATTGGATATAGTTGAGGGCCAGGAAGATAAAACTCTTGGGGTGTGTTTGGATTAAGTGTTTAGGAGGGGAAAACTTACTTTTTATTTTTAAATTATAGACAATATGCAATTTTTTTTAAAAAAATAAATAAGTTTGATTTAAGTGTTATATGATCATTTATCATGGTTTTATTTCAAATTTTTTAAAAAAACATTATATATGTAGTGTCCATAATTTAAAAAAAAAAATAAAGTAAACACTCTCCTCTCTTTCCCTCCAAACCCTCCATCCAAACACACAATTGTTATAACTTAAAGTTCGAATTTGAAGCTTTTGTCATTGTTTATTCTTTACTGTTCGACCCATTTTTACATAAATATATTCAAACATAAAAAACTTTATATTCGATTCACTTTTGATCTGAATCAATTTTACATTATCAATTCATTAAAATTCAATTTTTATCATTGTTGAACCAAACAGACATTATAGCATAATGATGAATTTTCCTTTTGTAGATAGTTTGATAGTAGATTATCAACCTGTCTGCCTTATTCTTTATTGATATTGCTTTTCCTTTTTGTGAGCTCACATTTTAAACAGCATGCAACAGAATCCGTCTACGATATTCAGCTAGAGCCCATGTTGGAAATATATCTCTATACATTGCGTAATGCAGCATGCAGTTTTTCATGAATACTCCCGTGAGTTCCTGCCAAAACATAAATAAGAACTTAATTAAAGATACAAAAATAATAAATCGAAGTATATACAATTTTATTTTTTCTCTGTAGACAAAGTGGTGAGAACCACATAAAACTACCACACAACTCTAATGTACAAGTTCTTTTTTATGCTTCAAAAAACTTTAATCTTTATCTTTTTTGCAAGTAAATTAATCTAGGTTATTAAGACCATTTCCATTTTATTTATCACAAGATGGAAAACCGCCAAGATAAATTTGACATGTTCTGCTAACTTTTGAGGAACAGAAGTAGCACCCTCTAAAACACTTTCTGCTGCAAGGCATAACTAGATTATCTAAACTTCATTCACTTTATAACTAATTAAGCATAACTAATTAATTGTTCCTTACTGTGAAATATGCATAAATATATAAGAGTCATGATATCAAAAAACAATTAATTGAGATGAACCTGTTGGGGCCAATCACCCTCCTCTTGTTGGAGATTGATGGTTAATTTTACAGCACGATGAAGAGGCGTAGGGTCTCTCTCCGCCTGTACACATATAGAAATTAATTGGTAGTTTTTTTTTACACAACATTCATCTGTAGTTAGATAGTAACAAATCATGAATTTTAATTTACAGTAAAAGGCGAAGGTACCTGGCCGGCATGAATCAAAGCCATTAGAGCCCATGCTGTCTGTACAATATTTGATTGGCTTCCTTCAAGAGGTATATATATCTGCATTATTTTCATTCATTGACATATCATTTTAAAAATATACCATGCATTTAATTTAGTTAATTATTAGTAAATAATAATAATTCAACGACAAACCTTTTTTGAGCTTGAAAGATGGCTCTCCCCCCACCCACCATCCTCTCTTTGTGTTGTAAGCAGAAATTTAACAGCTTTGCGAATTGCAACGCAATTGTCATAAGTCTTGCCAGCTGCTGCTAGACCACCAAGTGCAAACCAAGAACCATAAGTGAAACAAATTCCCCAATTTCCATACCATGAACCATCACTTGTTTGTTTATCTTCAAGGAATTGAACTGCTTTTGCAATAAAATTCTCTATTTCTTCCTTTCTATGCTCGGGATATAATTTTTTAAACAAAACCATAGCTTGAATCGATGATGAAGTGCATTCAACATATTCACGCTCAACTACAATTTCCTCAAGAAATTCTATTGGATTGAGTAGCTGAAGATTAATAACAGATGTAATTAATTAATATGGTGTATATACTATTTTGAAATGAAAAGATGGTATATATTTATTCCCATATAGAACAATTAATGTAAGATGCTTAACATGAATGATTTCTAAAATAAAATGTTTAACATGTATGCTAATTATTCGTTTTTTAATATCATAAGACTTACTTCCAACCATTCTAGAGCTTCTGATGGCTCCCAAGCAGGTAAACCACCCTTCTTACCCTGCAAAAAATTCTCAAAAGTAAATCATGTAGCATAAGAAAATTGAACATTGATAATTATATAGTACTCTATATATGTGTGCAACCGGTGGCTTAAAGTTGACCTTAGATTAAGCAAAAAGATCACTCCAGTGCAAAGAAATATTGTATAACATATTTTTGAAACAGTTGAAAATAACAAATTTAAAGAAAGGACGAGGTGTCGCATTAAAAATTAAAAACAACTTTATAATGTCGGTTGTCTTTAAAAGCAATTTAGAAAGCCTTTTACTGCATTTGTTGTAGTACACATAATTGATGTAGAATGTGGAGATAATGAATAAATTAGACTTATAGAAAGTATTTAATTACTCAATTGGCTGGTTTTTACCAATCGATTTACTGTTAGAGATGTAATTCAGTTTGTTAGAGTACGTAGTATAGTTAGTTAAGAAAATAAGTTAAGAAAGTTGTTATGACATAGCTTGCATTTGAAGTAACTTGTGTAACAAGTATTTCTATATAAATAGCACAGTCTCTCACATGCCCGATCTAACAAACAATTAGACATTTCAAAAGCAATACACAACTCTAATTTGCCCTCATAGAAATCTCTCTAATCTCTTCTCTTTTCTCTCTCTCTATTCTCTCTTTCTCTATAACACAACTCTAACTTGTGTTATAGTTATATTATACTACATACTATCGTGAGGGTCTCATGATTAGCTTTCTCGCGAGAGATATCACTTTTCTTTTATAATTTGCATTAAAAAAAACTTCTTGAAAGTAATTAAATGTTTCCCATCCTTGCATTAGAAGTTTGAATATGGCACAAAATAGTAGTAGTTAAATAGTTAAGAATATTTTTGACAAAACAATAGTATATATGTCACTTTAAACTCTACAAATTACAGATAAGTTGAAATTTCTGAAAAACCAACACATACAAAAGAATGGAGAGAGTAGTGTGTAGTACTTGCCTGAAGAGAAAATAAGATATTGACCGAATCATATAACCTTTCAGGTTCCATTTTTTTCCCCACAATCTCCGGAGGCAACATTGATAAAAGCAGACAACACTAAGTTTAAAACACAAAAAAATTACTTTACAAATATTTGTATTTTGCATCTGATAAAAAAATATACAACACTGACCTATGTAGTTAGTTGGTTAGTTACCTTTAAACCTTCTGCAGTGCAATCTGAAACTGCCCATCCATGATCTTGATCAGAGAAGGTCCATGACCCTTTGGACATATGACGGTACACGCTCTCGTAATCTCCTGAAGGGTTATCCCTAACCTGTAAATTGAATAGCAGCAGCGCACACATTTTCCAATTAATTGGCAATAGTTTAATGAACACTAACTTTGCACTTGGAGATAAATTGTCATATATAGTTAGAATAATGTAATTTGTCAAGTGTGCTCATGATAAGTAACATTAAATGCTGATCGATGTATATCATTTTGTTAATTTTAGAAAGAAAAAATACTATTTCTATTTGTACGTAGCATTTCTTGGCGCAACTAGTAAAGTTGTTGTCATGTGACTGGAAGGTCACGGGTTCAAGTCCTGGAAACAGCCTCTTGTGTAAAAAGCAAGGTAAGGTTGCGTACAATACACCAAATGGTGGGACCCCTTCCCGGGCCCTGCGTATGCGGGAGCTTTAGTGCACCGGGTTGACCTTATTTTTTTTGTATGTAGCATTTCTGGTTTTAGATTGTTCCATATTGGGAAGCTGCTATTTTTTATCTGGCATTCGGGTTAGCTATATTGATCCCTTCTCTGTTATTCCTGCCATCAGAAGCATGTCTTGTTTGTTTCTTTTGTTGTGTGTTCAGGTGCTGTGTTGCCTTGTTTTCTTGGTTCTGTTTTATTTGTTCTTTTTTCTGCTTAGTGTTACTCTGGTTTTATCCGAACATGTGTGATCACTACATCTTGTTTCCGGTGCAAGTGGTTCTAATAAATTTCAGTTGATCAATAAAAATAATTGTGCCGTTTTCAATTTTTAGGTTTATGTTAACTATTTTATGTCAAATATAATTTTACATTATCAGAAATTTACCAATAGCAAACTTAATGTTCTTATCACTAAAACTAAACATACCTGAGAATTCTTGATGAATTCATGTCCTTTTGCAAGGGTTGGACCAATATCCTCAATTTGGTTAGTGGCAAGCAAAGCTTGAATGATCAAGCTAGCATCCCATGTTTGGCTACCAAAACTCTGCATTATAAAAATATGTGCATTTACATACGATGATGCAATAAAATTCTAGTAAAAAACATGCATTAAGATATGGTAAGATAATTTATACATGCAGGGTCATTCCATCTTCAGAAACCTATAAATAGTCTGGGAGCCTTGCAAGATGCTTCTTGAATGCACCTCCATTCGGATCTTCCACCCAACAAGCAAGCATGCACAAAACCTAAAAAGAAGTGTTTATTAAACATTAACTGTTGCATATGGCTAAAGGTTAATGTTTGATTATATTATGATCACTACATTTTCCACACACCCAATGGTTATGTACCGACTATTCTCATCTTCATAGTGGATATGTTTCGTTACTACTTGGAGAGCTTTTTCTCTAACGAGCTTGTTTAACGGCCAATGAGTCAAAAGTGGCTCCATGAATATGTATAAACTATCCCATATTAGATCTTGTATCAAAGGATGGGGATAGTAAAGATCTTCCTGCATTTTTTTAACAGTAAACAATATATAAATTTATAACAGGAGATATAATATATGAAATGGACAAACATTGTGGTAAATCAAAGATAATACTCCTCACCTTTGCACATAGGTGACGTACTTTTTGCCAATTAACTTTTTCATAAGGTTCTGTAAGGAGTTCTTCTCTCAACTTCAAGATCAATGGTGTGATTGGACCCACAAACCTCTTTCCATAAAAGTAAGACATAGGCATGTATACCAATCGACAATAACACAACATTCTAGCTGTGTTTAGCAAAAGGTAAAATGAGATAGAATAAACATTCAATTTAATAATTTACTCTTTTTGTATTCATTAATAATTCAAATTTATATATATTGTTCCATAAAGAGAGAGTGAAAACACAAGTTATTTAATTTAACCTGGATGCTTAAGAAGAAATGTGGGAAGCAACCAAAACTCAAGGGGCATTAGGTTGCTTGCACGCCAATCAAAGATACCAAGTATCTGTATAGTTTCAATATTCAATCAAATTGGCTATACATATATATAGGTATACTATTTTGTGCATATTAGTATTTTTTTATTAAATGAAGTAAAACATTACCGAAAGCCAAATTTTTCCCCAAGAAGAAACGTATGTCACACCACCATGATCATGAATCCATTTTCTTGCTCTAGCACAAGCATTTTCTTTACCTCCATTTGGACCTTCTCCAAGTATTCGCATACATATGTAGTTAAGTACGGTACAAAACATGATACTGTGACCCTCTACGTGTAGTCCCCATCCTCCATCTTCATTCTTCAAATGAAAATGCAACATGACCAATCATTAAACGATAGTTTTTTGCATGAATATATTTCAACTAATTCTCTTGTTTTTTCCATCATACCTAATACTAATACGTTTTGAAATAGAACAAGTATACGTCTTAGAATTTAGGTTAAGCTTAACTCAACCCTACAAAACTAACTTGTTTAGTGAGATGTCACCCACTTATACATAAATATATTTTCCAACCTTAATGCATTCAATTTGGGACTCTCGACACACCTAATAATGGCCAATATCGGATATTCAATAGACTCTTATATAATTTCAAGTTTTTATATTGGATTTAACTTGTTCTTAAAAACCACCTTGTTAAGACCTAATCTCTTTTCGATGTGGGACTTGGATTTTCTCAATACACTCCCTTATACCTAGCACTATTTGGCTTGTGTGTGGATAAAGTTAGGGTTAGGCTTAACTCATACCTATAAAAAAATATACTTGTAAAGTGAGATACATATTCTTCACTTTTAAACACATTTTCAAGTGATATCTCGTCAAATGTGATACTTTGGTCAAAACATTTTCTCACGCCTAGGATTGGACATCTAGAGCATGGTTTGAATGGTCCAAAAGTGAGTGGCCAAACAAATAGTTTATAAGTGTGATACCATCTTTAAATTTAGCTCAAATCTAATTTAATGCGACAAAATTGTTTTCTTATCTGAATGTGGGACTCGACAATACCTGATGACAATATATGTAACGGAGAATCTCTTTCCGATACTCTTCGGGGAACATCGAATCAAGATGTCCTATAACGTACATACAAAAGACCTGTAGTGTTTAGAGTAAGTGGATAAATCAATCTTGATTAGTGCATTAGCAAAGAATTTGTATATAAAGTAGGCGGTATGCATTTCTTTTTTGACAGAGTATGCATTGTTTTTTTAGCAGAATATGCATTGTTTTAGTGCTTAATAACAATATACATCTTATGTGATCTTAATTTCACGCGTATTAAAAACAATTGAGAATTTCTTCTGAAAATAATTTTGAATTACTTGGTAGTCTTGTTTTTCAATTTCATAAACAATAACATAAAATTTTCAAACTTTGAATTTCTATGTTCATTTCTATTATTGATGGCTGAATATATGCATACTCACCAAGGGAGGAAAATAAAAGAGAGGGCCAGCATTTAGAGAAGGCCAATGACCATCACTAGCCTGAAGTGCTGATATGTGATGTACGGCTCTTCTTAACGTGGTTGTCACTTTTTCTTCTATTATCTCTTCTCCATCTTCAATCTTTACACTTGCTATTGTTTGTTTAAAATTATTTTCTCTCAGAATCTACATATCTCACAAACAAACATGGAAAATATGTTATATTAATATATGGATGAGAACTACAAATTTATACACATAAATATACACCATTTGTCCATTATTATAAGATAAGATTCTCTTATAAAATTTAGGGCTATTAAAAAATTTAGTTGAGACAATAAATTTATAAAAAAAAATAAAATGCATGTGTGTTACATTTTTCATTATTGCACGACTAATTAAGTAATTTAGACAGGTTTCCGAGCGATCGATCACTTGGTGGCAAAATTTTCTTCATCTTTATGGCATGGTTCAAAACTCGACATCTTCAGAAAACTAAATTAAGTATTTCTTGAGTACTAAATTAAGCTCAATGTGAATTGAATTTGATCAACTTATTAACATACGAATCCAAAATCAATCCAAGATTATATCATTTTTTTCAGTATTTTTTTTTTGGTAAATTTTCGGTAGTTATTGTTTTTTCCATTAAGTTATCGAAATTTGCATTGAATTGAACTGGTTGATGAACATCTTTAAGGATATGCATGTGATTGTATATTTTGTTTGCTACAACGAAGAAATAACTACCTGAAAGCGCCAAAGAAGGTCACTAAAGGGCTTAACATTGAAACGGTTGTCATAGAAATTTTTACGAGCCGTTTCAACTTGAGCCCTCTCCTCAGGAATACCACCATCAGGATCAAACTCCCATGTCTACCTCCCCACAAGGTTGTTGAGGCTGAAAATGTATGGGTCTTTTCCACCATCATTTATCTTCAGCCTCCACATCTTATATATTATATCTCTTTACTTTAAACATATTGCGAGTTTCAGTGTATATAGTTCAGGTAAAGGAAAAACTCGACTATGAGATTTGTGTGTGTAAGCTAATCCCACAACATATATTAGTCTCATGACGTGAACGTGTAAAACTACTTTCGATGGATGTCAAACATTGCAAGCAATTGCAATTGCTGGAGAGTGTGGAAAATGCAATCAGTACCATTCTTACTGTAAATGAAAGTGATTGTGGCAATGGAATTTTGCAACTATTAATAGCAAGCTAAAGCTTGTTGTACCAGTCTTATTATCCAAATTACAAAATAAGGCGAACAAGTGTACGTACTTGTTGGGTGTGAAAGAAAAGATATTGAGAAGGAAAAGTTATTACTATATATCAACGAGAAAGAATGGACCAGAGAAGAAAGTGAAAACAAAAAACGTAATTGAAGATCAGGAGTTGGAAGGGAGAGATGAATTAAAAATTGAAATCGGAATATTGTGATTGAGAAGTCGAAGATGGTGGTTGTTCAAGAACCCATCGAAATAGGATTCTAAAAGAGGGGATGAATGCTCGAAGAAGAGTAACATTCATAAGCATTGTTGCCGAGTGTGAATCTTGTGAACTATAAATTTAATTTTTTTGGGGTTTACTACAATAGACCCACTCATTTTTATGAAAACAAAAAAAAAAGTGATATGCTCCGGTAATAGATAGGCTTGGTCCTGAGCTTACGCTAGTGTTTACACTAGTGTGCAATTGCCCAGGGCCAGAATTGAAAGGGGCCTAAAAAATGTTGCACTCAACAATTTTTATATTTATATTGCCGATATAACAAAAATAAAATTATTATACACCTTCAATCACTAAAAATAACGCAGACTTGTTTTCTTATCTTCTTCAAACCATACAATTCACCTCTTCATTCAATTCATCTATCAATATCATTGATTCTCAATCCTCAATTCCAAATTGAATCAATTCTCGATCCTCTTTATGTTCTTTAAGACTTCAAGCGCAAGGATCCCTGGAATTGATACTGCAAGACTGCAACATCAATTTATGGACTTTCGCAGTCGATTCTACAATTGATTTTGATGTTCAATTTCAACTATTTAAGTTACACACATACATATATTGATTCATCAATTGCTATTTTATGTTCTTTTCTTTATTTATTCTTAGAATAGAAGTTTATGAATGATTGAATCTTGTTCAAAATGTCGTGCTTCAGAGTTTGTTTAAGTTCAACTTGTTTTATATAATCAAATTTATATAAAAAAGAAAAATATTTAAAGATTTTTTTTATTATTGGTACCTAATTGAAGCTTTTATTGAGAAAATGAGTTAAATTGTCGATTCTCTGCAAATTGTTTTGTTAATTCTGCAAGAAAAACAAAAGAACATAGAAGAACAATGGATAATTCTTTTGTTTTGATGATTATGCATCAAATTTCAACTATTTTACACTAGTGAAAAGAATATACAATGCAGTGTCCGATATTTTTCCTCACGCTGGTATCACACTAGGAAAATGATTTATATATACACTATGGTACTTTACTCAAAATAATATACACTATGGCACTTTATTTTGTGACAGATTATACAGTATAGTACTATATCTTAGTCAAAAACTATGGTACTATATCACGATAGTTATATGGATACATTTATTATTATTATTGATGTGATATGACTATCATCTTCTTCTTCTTTTTTTCTTTGACAAAATGCGATATTATTATCTTGTCTTCTCTCATTATCCTCCACATGCAACTTACCGGGGCAAAAGAGAACTCTCACAAGAGAATAATTACCTGACTATCTCTAATAAAAAAATATAAAAAAAAAATTACCCGACTAAAAATAGTACAAACGCATTGTAAAAAAATAAAAATAGTACATCGATACAGAGAGAAAATAAAAAAGAACAATAGTTATTTATAAAAGTCCAGCTTCACAAGTTGTAAGAAGTTAAATTTATCTATAATTAACTCTATATTAAATAAATTATCATATTTTTTATAATATTATCTCTCTTTGAATAAACAAAATTGTTTGAAATAAATAAATATATATTAATGAGGTATCTGCGTATAAAAACTACGCTACTTATTCAAGATTTGTTTTTCTTTTTGGCATAGTCAATGCTACCACATGCAACTTACCGGGGCAAAAGGGAACTCTCACAAGAGAACAATTACCTGACTATCTCTATAAAAAAAAATTAAAAAAAATTACCCGACTAAAAATAGTACAAACACATTGTAAATAAATAAAAATAGTACATGGATACAGAGAGAAAATAAAAAAGAACAATAGTTATTTATAAAAGCTCAGTTTCACAAGTTGTAAGAAGTCAAATTTATCTATAATTAACTCTATATTAAATAAATTATCATATTTTTTATAATATTATCTCTCTTTGAATAAACAAAATTGTTTGAAATAACTAAATATATATTAATGAGGTATCTGCGTATAAAAACTACGCTACTTATTCAAGATTTGTTTTTCTTTTTGGCATAGTCAATGCTACCACATGCAACTTACCGGGGCAAAAGAGAACTCTCACAAGAGAACAATTACCTAACTATCTCTATAAAAAAAATATAAAAAAAAAAATTACCCGACTAAAAATAGTACAAACGCATTGTAAAAAAATAAAAATAGTACATGGATACAGAGAGAAAATAAAAAAGAACAATAGTTATTTATAAAAGTCCAGCTTCACAAGTTGTAAGAAGTCAAATTTATCTATAATTAACTCTATATTAAATAAATTATCATATTTTTTATAATATTATCTCTCTTTGAATAAACAAAATTGTTTGAAATAACTAAATATATATCAATGAGGTATCTGCGTATAAAAACTACGCTACTTATTCAAGATTTGTTTTTCTTTTTGGCATAGTCAATGCTACCACATTGTCATCAAACCCTCCGCTTTTGGTTGTGATATTAAATTTGGAGGCAATTTGTAACGTTTTACAAGTTTACCTTTTGTAAAAGAAAATTGGTTAATATTTTCACCAGAATATTTATTGTAGAAAATGATGCAACATAACCAGGGGTACAATAAAGCAAGAGAAATGATATTTATTTCGTGATTGATAACATTATTTTTCATACTTAAATTATGTTTTTATTTTTTCTTTCTATTATTTTGATTTTTGTGTCAAGATCTGCATTTCATTATATAATTTGGTTGTTTCACAAGTTGTTATATAAAATAGTTGTTCAAATATTCCTCACAAAGAAATAATTAATGCTATTAAAATTTTGAAAGTGATCTTATAAAAATAGACAAAAAAAATTCTAAAGAATTTTATATGTAGAGCATCTCAAGTGAGGGTGTACGAGTTGATTCCATAGAATGATGAATCCATTCCTTATGTTTTTTCTTTCCATTTAAGGAACTTACGTGGCAAAATGGGTACCATAAAAATTGTAGAAGTGAATTAAATTAGGTACAATATAATCATTAATATTTGTCTGCATATATCAAGTATCCTATCACTACCCCTAAAAGGAATCTTTTCATTGGTGTTGAGATTGATACATGCTTCTGAATTTCCAGTATTTTGTGTTAGAATGACATTGCTTGCTACCAAAGGAACATTCACATTTCCATCACCTTGAATTATTGAAGGTTGATCAGAGGCGAACATGCGAAAAGTAACACCGTTTCCTTTTCTAATTGTGAGCAAGTATCCACCAAGATTTATTCCATCAATAACACAAGTGAATTCCATTCCTAGCCTAAAGATCAGGCTAGGAATGGAATATACTGGTGTTATAGATGGAATAATTCCTGGTGGATACTTGCTCACAATTATAAAAGGAAACGGTGTTAAATTGCGCATGTTCGCCTATGATCATGCTTCACTAATTCAC